>Ga0255334_1000061_pt1 | contig 131420 bp, 121 predicted proteins | sample EtOH5_35cm_T3_12_FD_202080 | JGI IMG/M metagenome (GOLD analysis project Ga0255334, IMG submission 202080) | Sandy soil microbial communities from University of British Columbia, Vancouver, Canada - EtOH5_35cm_T3_129 | ecosystem: Engineered > Artificial ecosystem > Sand microcosm >...
CAATATCAAGAACGAAGGATTACGGTTGTTGGCACAATTATAGTCATATAGAGCATGGTTCAGGCTCGATAGCTAAGTCAATTTCGCACCGTTAGGTGCGATTACCTTAGAAGCCCCCACCTCTAAGCGTTAGCGTAGGTGGAGGGTAGTTCACCGAAGAATAGAACCAAAGGCGCGTGTTCCCGAGCGGCCTTTTGGCGAGCGGCCCTGCATCTGTGGCAGGGCTTTTTGGCGTGCAACGAGCAGTGAGCAGCGTGTGTGAGGAAAAAGCTTTCGCCTGCGCCATCTCGTCGTCGGGCAGCGCACGCAGACCGATGTCTTCATCCTGTACATCGAGGGGATCGCTGCCCCCGCCATTGCGTGCCGTACATGATGCCGGAATAGGTTCAACGGCGTGCCAAAGGGAACGTGAGAAAGAGGTCGATCCGTGTCTCCCGCTTGTCAGGTTTTGTGGGAGGAAGTGGGTTGTTGCGTTATAATGAAGGCACTATGAGATAACGGGGGTTGGGACATGCAGGTGGAAAGCTTGACCGAGAGAAAGCTGACGTGTGAGTGGCTTCGATACGATGTTGTGAATTATGCGATGCAGCAAAACTTTGTACCCGTCGTCAGGAAACTGTCCGTAAGCAATATCTCGTCAGAAGACCTGCGTGAAGTCACTGTCAACATTACGGCAGAGCCTGCCTTTGCGGGCGGGTTTACCAAGACGCTCGATCTCATCCTGGCGGGACAGTCTGTCGAGATCGGCGTGGTCGATTTGCCGCTCTCGGGCAAGTTCTTGGCTGAATTGACAGAGCGGATGACGGGCGAGCTGCGGCTGGAGGTACGGCAGGGGAAAACGGTGCTGTACGAGCAGAGCGCTCCCTTGACGGTGCTGGCTTACGACCAGTGGGGCGGCCTGGCTTCGATGCCGGAGATGATCGCGGCCTTTGTGATGCCCAATCATCCGGTCGTGGCCAAGGTGATCGGCGAGGCTGCGCCGCTTTTGGAAAAATGGACGGGCAATCCGTCCTTCGACGCTTACCAGAGCCAAAATCCCAATCGGGTGCGCATGCAGGCAGCAGCGATCTACTCAGCGCTGCAAGCGCATCAGCCGACGTATTGCGTCTCACCTGCCAGCTTTGAAGAGGTCGGGCAGCGCGTGCGTTTGCCGGATGCCGTGCTGATGAACAGGATGGGCAATTGTCTGGATCTTACGCTGCTGTATGTTGCCTGCCTGGAAGCGATAGGGCTACATCCGCTGGTCATTTTCAAGCGGGGCCATGCTTTTTCCGGCGTGTGGCTGGTGGAGGAGACGTTTATGGAGTGTGTCCAAGACGATCTCACGCTGTTGACGAAAAGGCTGGCGACCGGGGTGCATGAGCTGAGCATCTCGGAAGCTACGCTGATGTGCGCGGGTCAGCATGCTCCTTACCAAGAGTCCGAGAGACATGCGATTGCCCAGCTCGAGGATGCCGAGTCTTTCCTGGGATTCGTCGATATCAAAAGGGCGCGGGCCAGCGCCATTCGGCCCATCCCCATCCGAATCTCGACGCCTGACGGATGGGAGATCGTGCGGGATCGGACTGAGCATGAAGCGGTGGACGAGGCGCCTGAAGACATGATGATTCATACGCGGCCGATGGAGGTCTCCTCCATTGCCGTAACCAAGCAAAAACAGTGGGAACGGAAGCTGCTGGACTTGACCCTGCGCAATACACTGCTCAATTTCCGCCTGACCAAAGGAGCGCTTCCTTTGCTGCACGCGCAGTTAGGCGAGCTGGAGGATGCGATGGCAGCGGGTGGGGAGCTGCAGCTTCTGCCCAAGCCCGCTGATTGGGCGGATACGGCGAGAAGCACGGATTTGTTTCAAAGCTTGAGCAAGGACCAGCCGATGACACAGCTGGTTCGTCAGGAGTTTTTGCACAAGCGGCTGCGAGCGGATGCAGGCGAAAAAGAGCTGGCGGAAAAAGCGATCTATCTGTACCGCTCTGCCAGACTGTCCCTCGAGGAAAATGGCGCCAATACGCTGTACCTCGCACTGGGCTTGCTCAAGTGGTTCGAGAGCACGGCTAGCGAGCTGCCTCGCTATGCGCCTATCGTCCTGGTTCCGGTTGAGCTGGTGAGGAAGTCGTCCAGCGCGGGCTTCGTCTTGCGGATGCGGGACGAGGAGACGCAGCTCAACATTACGCTGCTGGAGATGCTGAGGCAGGACTTCGGCCTCCAGATCGGCGGGCTGGACCCGCTCCCTCGGGATGAAAACGGGATTGATCTCGCGGGAATTTTCACAACGATCCGGCATGTCATCATGAACAGGCCGCGCTGGGATATCGTCGAATCGGCGTACATAGGGCTGTTCTCGTTCAGCCGCTTTGTCATGTGGAACGACATCCGGAGCCGAGCGGACGATCTGGCCAAAAACAAAGTGGTGGCGAGCCTGATGGCCGGCCGGTTGACGTGGGAGCCGGGGGAGTCGTTTCCAGAAATCGAGGGGCTGGACGAACGGTACGCTCCCGACCAGCTCTTGCTGCCGATCAGTGCGGATTCCTCGCAAATCGCGGCAGTCAGTGCGGCGAACAGCGACAAGTCGTTTGTCCTGCACGGCCCTCCGGGAACGGGAAAGTCCCAGACGATTACCAACATGATCGCATCGGCGCTCGCCAGCGGAAAGACGGTCCTGTTCGTGGCGGAAAAAATGGCGGCGCTCAGCGTCGTCCAGAGCCGCCTGGAGCAGATCGGGCTGGGCCCCTTTTGTCTGGAGCTGCACTCGAACAAAAGCACGAAAAAGGCCGTGCTGGAGCAGCTGCGCAAAACGCTGGAAACCAGCCGGACGGCACCGCCGGAGGAGTGGAAGCGGCAGGCGGACCGGCTCGCGGCAGCGAGAAGCGAGCTGAACAGATATGTTTCCTCCCTGCATAAAAAATACGGCTTTGGCGCCTCGCTCTACGAAGCGATCACGCGATACGAGAGTGTGAAGGAAGCACCGGCGGCCGTTTCCTTTGATCCTGCGGTCGTCAGCGGCATGACTCCCGAGTCATTCCACACATGGTCGGATCTGACAAGGGAGATGCGTGTGGCAGGGGAAGCCTGCGGACACCCGCACGCCAACGTCTGGGAAGATTCAGCGCGCACAGACTATACGCCGGCGCTGAAGCCGCAGGTGGAGAACGTGCTGGCTGCCTATTCGTCGAAGCTGTCGGAAGTGCAGGCGGCCTATGCGGATGTAATCAACTGGATGGGATACCAGCCTGCCTTGCATTCGCGGGAAGAACTGGAGAAGGTCTGCGAGATCGGGGAGCTGCTGCAAGCCATGCCGGAATCGGTCCCGCCGCAGCTGCTGAGCGCTGCCGATCTGGCCACTGCGCGTGAGCAGGTCGGTCGGGCTGTGCAGCACGGCCAGTCGCGCAACGATCTTCGCCAGCGGATCACAGCGCGGTTTACGGCAGAGGCGCTCGCGTTTGACGCCGGATTTGCCCTGGCAGAATGGCGGAAAGCCGAGCTGCAGTGGTTTCTGCCCAAATGGCTGAAACAAAACCGGATTGGGAAGATACTGAAAGGAATGGCTGCGCAAGGTGCTGCCTTGCAAAAAGGACAGACCGTGGAATCTCTGACATGGATGATCCGGTATCAGGAGGAAGCAGGGACTCTCAAGCAGCTGGAGCCCGCGGTATCGCCTGCCTTGGGCTCGCTTTGGGAAAGCGGGGAAGCGGACTGGGCAGCGGTCGAGAGGGCGAGCGGCTGGATCGAACAGCTGCACCAGCGTCTGACGCGGCTCTATGCAGATGCCGCCCAGGTCCATCAGGCCAGAGAGAGAATCTCGCGGCTGCTCGCCTCGGGACGGGAGCTGTTCTGGGAGCGATACATGAAAACGACTGCTCATTTGCTGCAGGCGAAAAAGGAAGCAGACCAGCTGGAAGCGCAGCTTTCCCACGTGCTGGACGCAGATTTTCGCTCGATGGACCAAAAACGAGGCGCGCAGCCGTGGTTTGCTTTCCGCCAGCAAAAAATCAGGCAGTGGAGCGAGTCCATGGATCGGTTCCGCGAGTGGAGCATATGGCGAAAGGTTCGCGGTCGTGCCGAGCAAGCGGGCTTGGCTTCGCTGGTGTCTGCCTATGAGCAGGGAGAGCTTCGCCATGAAGAGGTGGAGCCTTCCTTTGAGCGGGCATGGTGGAGAGCCGCCATCGAGTATGTCTTGTCGGTCGACACGCAGCTGGCCTCGTTCTCCGGCAGGCTGTTCGAAGAAAAAATCAGAGGGTTCCAGGAAAGCACGGAGTTATTTGAAAAATGGACCAGACAGGAGATCTTCGCACGTTTGGCAGCCCGGATTCCTTCGCTGCAAAGCCAGGCGGCCTCCAGCTCGGAAGCGGGTCTTTTGCTACGCGCCATCAAAAGCGGAGGGCGAGGGTTATCGCTGCGCAAACTGTTTGAACAGATCCCGAATTTGCTCAACCGGATTTGTCCGTGCTTGCTCATGAGTCCGATGTCGGTCGCGCAATATTTGGACCCGAGGTACGCGCCGTTCGATCTGGTCGTATTTGATGAAGCCTCGCAATTGCCGACCAGCGAAGCGGTGGGGGCGATGGCGCGGGGACACAGCGTTGTCATTGTGGGCGACCCCAAGCAGCTGCCGCCGACCAGCTTCTTTTCCGCGATGTCGAGCGGAGAGCCCGACGATGCCTCGGCGCCGGAGGACCTCGAAAGCATTCTGGACGATTGTCTGGCCCTCGGCATGCCGCAAGAACATCTGCTCTGGCATTACCGGAGCCGCCATGAGAGCCTGATCGCCTTTAGCAACCGTCATTTTTACGAGAACAAGCTGCTGACGTTCCCGTCTCCTCTCGAGCGGAAGTCGAATGTGCAATGGCATCCGGTCAAAGGCTACTACGACCGGGGGCGGACCAAGCAGAACCGGGCGGAGGCGGAAGCGGTCGTCGCCGAAATCGCCTGCCGGCTGCGCGATCCCGAATTGTGCCGGCGCAGCATCGGGGTCGTCACCTTCAATTCCATCCAGCAGTCGCTCATCGAGGATTTGCTGGAAGTGGCTTTTCGCAAAGAAGCCGAGCTGGAGGCGATCGCCGCGCAGCTGCCCGAGCCGATTTTCGTGAAAAACCTCGAGAATGTCCAGGGCGACGAGCGCGACGTGATTCTCTTTTCGATCGGGTACGGACCAGATTCATCGGGAAAAGTCAGCCTGAACTTCGGGCCGTTGAATCGGGAGGGCGGCTGGAGAAGGCTGAATGTCGCCGTCTCCCGGGCACGTCACGAGATGCACGTCTTCTCGACGCTGCGGGCCGACCATCTGGATGTGTCGCGCACGCGGTCACAGGGAGTCAGCGCGCTCAGGTCTTTTCTCGAGTACGCAGAAAAAGGTGCGTCCGCGCTGCGCGTACAGGCAGATCAGCTGGAATCCGAACAGGAAGGCCTGGAAAAACTGATCGCCAAGGCAATGGCCAAAGAAGGCTATCAGGTGGACACGCAGATCGGGGCCTCTGGCTACCGCATAGACCTGGGCGTCGTCGATTCAGCCCATCCGGACAAGTATTTGCTGGCCATTCTCTGCGACGGCAACGGGTACAAGACCGGGAAGACGGCGCGGGACAGAGAAGTGCTGAGAGAGCAAGTATTGCGCCAGCTGGGATGGCGGATCCACCGCGTGTGGTCGTTGGATTGGCTGGATAACCCGTCGAGGGAAATGCAGCGTATCCGTGAAGCGATCGAGGCAGCGAGAGCCAAGCAAAAAGAGCCGGTCAACGGCTCGCGGGAAAAGCTCCCTGCAGGGGGAGAGGCGGGGCGTAATGAAACAAAAGAAGCCGTAGAGACCGGGTCCGGTTCCTTTGAACAGGCGGTAAGCACCGTGATGGATGCGGCGGTCCAGGAGCTGCTGCCGAGCTCTTGCAAGACGGTCTATCAGCCGTGCGTGCTGCCGCTCGTGGCATTGCCGTCGGAGGACTTCTACAATCCTGCGAACAAGCGGGTCATCCGGGAGCAAGTGACCAAAGTCATCAAGGAAGAGGGGCCGATCAGCCGGACATTGGTCAGCAGACGGGTGCTACAGGCGTGGGGATTGGCACGCTCGGGAGCGCGAATCGAGCGGCATTTCGATACCGTCTTTGGGGCGATGAAGCTCAAGAAGACGACGTGGGACGGAGCCGTCTATTTCTGGCCGGAGCAGATAGATCCCGTCCGCTATGGCAAGTTTCGGGTGGCAGAGCGGGAGCAGGACCGGCGCAATGCGGAAGACCTGCCGCCAGAAGAAATCGCTGCGGCGGTAAAGGAAATCTTGTTTAACCAGATCAGCCTGCCGCAGGAAGATCTGATCAAGGAAACCGTCAAGCTGCTCGGCTATGCGCGGACCGGCGCTGCCTTGGAAAAGGCCGTGAAAAACGGGTTGTCCGAGGTGGTGCGCAGGGGCGACGCAGCAGTGGAGCAGGGCAGGGTGTACTGCAAAGAATGAAAAACGACAGACTGAAAAACAGACATCGCCTCATGGGATGTCTGTTTTTTGCGTTGCAAGGCCGCGGATTAGATAATAACCATACCTGTACCGATATGGTAAAATAACCGAGCAACCTTACATTTATTTACAAGAGAAGTAGATGATCCTATTCGTAAAACAATCGTAAGCAGGCTTCGGACTGCCGGGTGTGTTTTCGCTGAAGAAGAGGTCCGGTTGCTTATCTCTGCAGCACGGACAACAGCCGAGCTCCACGACATGGCAGACCGGCGAGTCGCAGGCTTGCCCCTCGAACACATTCTTGGCTGGGCCGAGTTCTGTGGCCTGCGGATGGCCGTGGACGCCGGAGTATTTGTGCCACGTCAACGCACCGAGTTTCTCGTCCGCCAAGCTATCGCGTTGGCAAGGGGAGGTGCCATAGTGGTGGACCTGTGCTGCGGATCGGGCGCGTTGGGTGCTGTGCTAGCCGCAAATGTAGAGCGAATCGAGGTGCATGCCGTGGACATCTCTGCCGCCGGTGGCCGCGTCTAACGAGCTTGCGGTGACAATGATGCCGCTTGTCTTAACGGCTGGATTGTTTTCCATCAAAGCAGCGGCAGTCTTGGACCTTCTTTCAGGTCCGAGACCAGCCGCTGTTTTTGGATTGCCCAAGACGAAAAAATAGGCGCCTGCGGCAGGCACCACTGACAGCGGACTTTTCATACACCTATGGTATAGACGTCGATGGGTATTCGTGTAGATGGCATTTGTACCCGTTCGTTCACGCTGGAGGTGGTAAACATGGATGAATTTAAAAATGAGCTGAAAAAGTTAAAAGTGGATAAATTCAAGGAAGGCGAAGTAAAGACCTGGGACAACGGAAACCAGAATGACGCGATGATGGTGCGCGGAAGATGCGGCGGCTGCGGTCGCTGCGGTGGCTGCCACCGGTGCGGACGCGGCTGTTCCTGCAGCTGCTCTTGTTCCTGCAGCTGCTCGTGCAGCTGTTCCTGCAGTTGTTTCTTCCCTTGTTTTTTCTGCTTCTTCTGATTTTCTCGCTCCCCACAGGCAGCCATCACTGTCTGATCCCGGAATCGCCCCTTTTGCGGCAAGCAGCAGAGCCGCGGGGGCGTTTTCTCTTTTTCTGGCTGGCATGACGGACAAATAGCCGGACATAAGATTACGATGAGAGGCGACCTGGGAGGGCAGGAGAACGGCTTCTCGTGAGGAGGAGCGACATGACAAAAAGGGACCCTTCTTTACGGCTGAAGGTGAAGCGGGACACGTTTTTTCTCCCTGATTCCGATGGCAGCGTGTACTTCCGGAACAACATGGGCTCGTTTCGCATGGAAGGAGGCACGATCGATCAGTGGATCGAGCAGCTGCTGCCGATGTTCACCGGAGCGTATACCCTGGCGGAGCTGACGGACGGCTTGCCGGACGAGTACCGCGATCGGGTGTTTGAGATTGCGGATAGCCTGCTGCGCAACGGATTTGTCCAAGACGTGAGCCGTGACTGGCCGTATCAATTGACGGACAAGGTGCTCGAGCAGTACGGGCCGCAGATCGAATTTTTGAGCAGCCTGGCTGACTCGGGTGCTTACCGTTTCATGCGCTTCCGTCAGGCGAGAGTGGCGGCGGTGGGGGCCGGTCCGTTTTTGGTCTCTCTCGCAGGGGCGCTGCTGGACTGCGGCTTGCCCAGATTCCACCTGCTGATGACGGATGAGCTCCCGACGAATCGGGAGCGTCTGGCGGAGCTGATCGCTCACGCCCGGAGCAGGGACCCCGAGGTGGCGGTGGAGGAGCTGGCATGGCGGCCGGAGCGGACGGACATTTGGCGGGAGGCTGTGCAGCCCTTTGAGGCGATCCTGTACGTGTCGCAGACAGGGAATCTCGAGGAATTGCGAAAGCTCCATGCCATTTGCAGGGAAGAGGGCAAAGTTTTCGTCCCTGCCATCTGCTTCGAGCAGACAGGGGTTGCCGGTCCGCTCGTGACGCCTGACTCTCCCGGGTGCTGGGAGTCAGCGTGGAGGCGAATCCACCAGTCTGCGCTCGCCGACAAGGATCCGCAGTTGCACGCCTTCTCGGCTGCGGCCGGAGCCATGCTGGCAAATGTGATCGTGTTCGAATGGTTTAAGAACGCGACGGACGTGAATGAACCGGGGGGCGAGAACCAGCTGTTCCTGCTCGATCTGGAGACACTGGAGGGCAGCTGGCATCCGTATGCTCCCCATCCGCTTGTAACCGGGCATCCGCAGGGGAAGCAAATCGCGGATCTCGCGGCGCATTTGGAAGCAACGGAAGCAACGGCACACAAGCCGGACAAAAGCGGACTGATTTCCTTTTTCAGCACGCTTGCGTCAGCGGTGACGGGGATGTTTCACCGCTGGGAAGAAGGGGAGCTGGTTCAGCTGCCGTTGTCCCAATGCTTTATCCAGGCGGCTGATCCGTTGGGAGCCGGACCGGCCGGTTTGCTGCCAGAGATGGTCTGCTCCGGCATGACGCATGAGGAGGCGCGCGCAGAAGCCGGACTTGCCGGGATCGAGGCGTATGTCTCGCGGCTGATCGAGGCGGTGCGGGCAGAGAACCCCGTCGATGCGGAGGGGGAGCGACTCGAGATCGAGCCGGGGGAATTCGTCGGCATCGGCGCGGGGGACACGGCTGCAGAGGCTGTGTGCCGGGCGCTGCAGCGTTGCCTGTCGGAGGAATGGAGAACGGAGCTGCAAGAGCAGGTGCCGTCCGTCACTCCTGTACAGCTGGAACAGGTGGAGGATCCGGCTTGCCGGTTTTACCTGCAAGCGTTGGCGACTCTACAGGAAGAGCCTGTCGTCGGTTGGGGAACGGCGCTGCTCGGGTTTCCCGTCGTCTGGATCGAGGCGGGCGGGACCGGATACGGCAGTGTCGGGCTGAATGTCACGATGGCCTTGCGGACGTCCCTGCAGCTCGCCCTGCTGCAGGCACAAAACCGGGAGCATGTGTGCACGCCGTACACCGGAGAGAGGGCCGCTCTGCTCTGGGCCGATCAAGAGCCGCTGCGTCTGGAGATCCCGGCATGTGAGGAGACGTGGCACAGAGAAGCAGTCCTGTCTGCCGTGCAGACTCTGCAGCAGCAGGGCAAGCGGCTCGTCCTCTGGGAGCTGGCGATGGAGCCTGCCTGGCAAGGGGAGCTGGCCGGCGTGATTGGCGCGGTACTGCGAGAGGAGGGAGCCAGGTGAGCGCAAAGCTGTTGGTCGTAGGAGCGGGGCTGCTGGCGGAGCTGGTGAGCGAGGAGCTGGCAAGGGACAATCAGGTCTTGCGTCAGCCCGATTGGCAGGGGGACGGAGCCCTTCAGGCGGCAGATCTGGCTCTCGTCCTGCACGATGCCTGGCAGCCCTCCCAGCATATAGAGGCGGAAAAAAGGCTGCGGCCGACTGGCATTCCCTGGCTGCGCGGATTCGTTTCCTTTGGCGAAGGGGTAATCGGGCCGCTGGTGCGTCCGGGCACGCCGGGATGCTCCCAATGCGCGCAGCTGCGGATGCTCATGGGAGGACGGGACCGCCAGGAGATGTGGAGGTTGCACCAGAGGCTTCACGAGCAAGGCGGAATCGCGCAGGATGCCTGGGCCACGCGCAGCGCGCTGGCGCACATGGCGCATCTGCTGACAGCGGAGACACAGCGGATCGCAGCTGGGAAGCGCGCCCGCACAGAGGGGCATGTGTACATCGTAAACCTGAAGACGCTCAAAAGCTCCCGGCATTTTATCCTGCCCGACCCATCCTGCCAGGTATGCGGGCATCTGCCGGAGGATACGGCTGACGCGGCGGTCATTGCGCTGCAGCCCAGCCCGAAAATCAGCGTCGGCAGTTACCGCTGCCGTCCGCTGGCAGAGCTGCAAAAGGTGCTCGGCAAAGACTATCTGGATTACCGGACAGGCTTTTTGAACGGAAAAATGACGGACCTCGTGTCACCGTTCGCCGATGTGAGCGTGAATCTGCCGCTGTTCCGCGGAGACGAGTCGACCGCCGGACGGACGCATTCCTATGCGGAGAGCGAAATGACGGCGATGCTGGAGGGGCTGGAACGCTACTGCGGCATGGCGCCGCGCGGCAAACGGACCGTGATCCGCGACACCTGCCGCAGACTCGGCAAGCAGGCGCTCGATCCCGTCACGGTAGGGCTGCATGCCAGCGAGCAATACGACAGGCCCGGCTATCCGTTTCGGCCCTTTGATCCCGACCGTCCGCTGAACTGGGTATGGGGCTATTCCTTTTTGCAAAAGCGTCCGATTTTGGTGCCGGAGCTGCTTGCCTACTACAGTCTGGGCGACGGCGACGGCTTTGTCTTCGAGACCTCCAACGGCTGCGCGCTCGGCGGCAGTCTGGAGGAAGCGATCTTCTACGGCATGCTGGAAGTGGTGGAGCGGGATTCGTTCCTGCTGACCTGGTATGCGCAGCTGGGACTCCCGCGCCTCGACCCTGATTCGGCTGGCGACCGCGAACTGCGCTTGATGCTCGAGCGGCTGCGGGCGGTGGCGGGATATGAGGTCCACCTGTTCAATGCGACGCTGGAAAATGGAATCCCGAGCGTTTGGACGCTGGCGAAGAATATGCGGGAGAGGGGACTGAACGTGATCTGCGCGGGCGGTGCGCATCCAGATCCGGTGCGGGCGGTGAAAAGCTCGCTCTACGAAGTGGCCGCGATGCTTTTGACGCTGACCGACAAGCTTGAGGCGAATCGGGAGGAGTACGTGCAAATGCTCCATGATCCGTCCAAGGTGCGCAAGATGGATGATCACTCGATGCTGTACGGGCTGCCGGAAGCGGAGGAAAGGCTGCGCTTTTTGCTCGATGAGCGCCGTCCGCTCCGCACGTTTGCCGAGGAATTCGGGCAGCAGGAGTGGAATGCCGACCTGACCGACGATCTGCAAGGGCTCCTCGACAAATTCGCGAAACGAAATCTCGATGTCATTGTGGTGGAACAGACGACACCCGAGATCTCGCGGAACGGTCTGCATTGCGTGAAAGTGCTGATCCCGGGGATGCTGCCGATGACGTTCGGGCAGCATCTGACGCGCGTATCCGGGCTGGATCGCGTCTTGCGCGTGCCGGTGGAGCTGGGGTATCGGGCAGAGCCGTTGACGTACGACCAGCTGAATCCGCACCCGCATCCGTTTCCATGAGCCGGGGGAGAGGAGGGGAAGGGATGGAGCTGGATGCCTTTTTGCACGAGCTGCATTTCCAGAGGGAAAGGCTGCAGCCGGCGGATTTTCAAGTGGATTGGGCAGATGCGCCGCTGCCGTATAAGCTCTACCGGGGATTGCCCGCCCTGCCGCTGTCTTCGGAAGTGCCTCTGACGCTGCCGCAGCGACAGGCGGCCGCACAGCCCGATCTGCAGGAAATCGGGCACTTTCTCTGGCATACGTACGGACTCGCCCAATTCACGCAATCCGTCCTGGAGTTGGCCTCGCCGAGCCAGACAGGAAGGATGCTGCTGCAGTCCGCCCGCCGGTTCGTTCCTTCCGGCGGCGGGCTGTACCCATGCGAATTGTACGTCTATTTGCAGCAGGAGGTGCTGTGCGGTATCTACCATTACGATGCGGCCCATCACCGCTTGATACGGCTGCGCGAGGGGAATTTCGACGCTTTTGTGGCACGGGCACTGGGCGGCCGCTGCGACGTGTCGTCTTGCTTTGCCACGGTGTTCGTATCGGCGATGTACTGGAAAAACTTTTTCAAATACCATACTTTCGCCTATCGTCTGCAAGGATTGGATGCGGGTGTCGTCATCGGACAGCTGCTCGAGGTGGCCAAACGGTTCGGCTTTGAAGCAGGGGTTTATTTCCAGTTTCTCGATCAGGCGGTGCATCATCTGCTCGGGCTGTCTGAACAGGAAGAGAGCGTCTATGCCGTCATTCCGTTGTCGGTGGATCCAGGATGCGCATGGTTCGCGAACCGCGACGGGGCAGGGGAGCTGTCCGCAGCCGCATTGTGCAGGGAGCTGCCCGCGACTTCACATGAGCACTACGTCCGCTCCCGGAATGTCAAAGCGCATCCGCTGCTGATCCGGATGAACGAAGCGGCGCAGCAGGCTTCCGCTCGCTCGTTTTGCACGTGGGGCAGCGCGAGGGACGCGACCGCTGACGGGGGAGAGGCGAGGGTGCTGCCGCCCGTCGCCAGGCTGTCGTATGATTTGGCCGTCGCCTGCAGGAAGCGTTTCTCGCCGGAGCGCGACTTTTGCATGGGCCAGGTGAGCCGCATGCAGCTCGCGTCCTTGCTGCACGAGGCAGCGGACTCCTTTCCGTACCGCAATGATCTCGACACAGACCTGGCCGATCCAGCTCCGCGCGTCTCCCTGTACGGATGCCTGCATCAGGCAGAGGGCATCGCGGATGGCGCCTATCGCTACGATCCTTCCGCGCATGCGCTGCGACTCGTCCGGCTCGGGGATCACCGGCTTCGGCTGCAGGATGGAATGTCCATGGATCATGTGAATGTGCTGCAGGTGCCGCTCTGCTTCCACGTGACCGGGGATCGCGGCCATCTGCTGGCGGCCATGGGCTATCGCGGCTACCGGATCCAGCAGATGGAGGCGGGGATGCTCGTTCAGCGTCTGCTATTGGCGGGCGTGGCGTTGGGCCTGGGCGGCCACCCGCTGCTCGACTACGATGTCTGCGCCTGCGACGAGCTGTATCGGCTGGCTCCGCGCGGCGAAACGAGCTTGATTCAACTCCCGATGGGTCCCTACCGGCATCGGCCCAGGCTGCAGGGGGGCTTGCACAGCTAACGTCGGCGCGTTACTTGCGGAATTGATATTTGCCCGTGCTCTGTAGAAATCCCCATACCCGGCCGTCCGGATATGGGGATTATTGCTCCAGATAAGAAAAGATAATGGAAAATTTCGTGCCGACATTCGGCTTGCTGTTCACGTTCACGGTTCCGCCGATCGTATGGATCACGTGGTAGGAATAAGTCAGTCCAAGGCCGGTCCCGCTTGATTTGGTAGAAAAGTAGATGGACCCCAGCCGCTTGATCTGCCCCTCATCCATTCCTACACCGTTGTCCTTGATGACCAGGATCGCTTTCCCTTCCTCGACCGACAGAGCGAGATACACTCTCCCATTGCGCACATTGGCACAGGCTTCAATCGCATTTTTGATGAAGTTGACGAGCACCTGCTTGATTTCATCCGGGTTGGCCATAATTTTGACGGAAAGCTCAGGCGTACGCATCTCCATCTCGACATTGTGCAAGATGGCGAAGGGGGACATCACCTCGCGTATGACCTTGAGCATCTCCACGAAGTCCACGCTCTCGTGCCGATTGGTCAGCGGCTTGGAGATGGCGAGATATTCGGAGAGGATCATTTCTGTCCGCTGGATTTCGTCAATGCAAATGCTCATGTATTGCGCGCTTTTGGCAAGGTCCGTCGGGTTCTCCTGCATCAAGCGCAGGAAGCCTTTTACGGCTGTGAGCGGATTGCGTACCTCGTGCGCGAGCGAGGCAGCGACGTGGCTCATCGTTTCTATTTTTTCGTTCTGCGCATGCTTGATGAAGAGTTCCTTGTCAGAGATCGATTTGCTGAACAGGGACATCAGGATCCAGATGCCGAGAGAATTTTGCAGCGTGATGACGACCAGGTGGTACGTCAGGTTTTCAACAAAATAGCGGGGAACGTAAAAATAGGTAAGAGCCAACGCATTGATGGAAAAGAAGAGCCCGGCCATGATTGCGAAAAACGTTTTCCGGTGAGTGAGCTTGTAGGTTTTGAACATAAGGAGGGACACCGAAAAGGAGCAGACGGAAATGATCAAGGCAACAATCGTTCCTTCGCCTCCCAGATATAGCCGGTAGATGACGAATTCACCTAGCAGAATCAGGCCCGTCTGTACGCCGCCGTAAACGAGGCCGAAAAACATGATGACGTACCGAACGTCAAAAATGAAGCCCTCTTTTACGCTGGAAGCAAAGGTCATTGCGAGGAACAAGCTGATCGAACTGGTGACGAGGATAAAAGCCCGGCTGTAATTCCGCATTTTGTCCCGATAGTAAATATTGAAAAGGACAAACGGAATCAGAACAAAGAAAAGTTGAAGGATCACATCTTTTAATAGGTTCATCAAGCATCTCCACCGCAAGGCTGACTCTGTATCATCCCACGTAATTTCGACAGCTCCTGTACCAATCCCTCCCAGTTCGGAGGGGAAATTTGTCACAAAGGCACTGTCTTTTGCAAAATACCTAGTTGACAGCTAGGCAATATATTGATTATAGTCTGTATATACTAAAGCAAACGTTTTGAAAATAATGAACTACTCTTATCCAGAGAAGGCTGAGGGAATGGCCCAATGAAGCCCGGCAACCTAGCACGCGAGATTTCTCCCGCGCCAAGGTGCTAACTCCAACAGGTGGTGTTACCTGACAGATAAGAGGCTAGAAATCGTCGATTTTAGCCTCTTTCTGGTGGAAAGGGGCTTTTCTTGTCGGCAAAAACGAGACCTTTTCTGTGACGAGTTGATTCCTAAGGAGGAACCTCCATGAAAAAGAAACTGGGTATTCTGATCACACTAGCTTTGACAGCTTCACTCGCTTTGACGGCATGCGGCAGCGGCGGGGGAGCCGGAACAGCTGCTCCGGGCGGCGCATCCGGCGAGAAAGCAAAGAAAATTGCACTAATCATGCGTCAGAATGTAGGGACGTTCTCGGCACAGTACATAAGCGGGGTCAAGAAGGAAGTGGAGAAAAACGGCGGTGAGCTGACCGTTTTCAACGCAGATACCGACCTGGCGAAAATGGCTTCCAACCTGGATGCAGCCATCAACCAGCATTTCGACGGCATCCTGATCGACCACGGTACAGCAGAAGCGCTGCAGCAAGGCACGCAAAAAGCGGTAGACAAAAAGATTCCGGTCGTGCTGTTCGACACCGACATCAAAATCCCTGGCGTTCCGACTGTCGCACAGGATGACCAAAAGCTGGCTGAGCTGAGCCTCGAGAAACTGGCTGCGGACACCGGCGGCAAAGGGAACATCGTGAAGATCTGGGTAGCGGGCTTTGCTCCCATGGAAAAACGCCAAATCACTTATGAGGCGTTCCAGAAGAAATACCCGGACATTAAAGAAATCGCGGCATTCGGATCGGCTACCAACAATACCGCTCTCGATACGCAATCCCAGATGGAAGCGATCCTGAAAAAATACCCGAACAAGGGCGACATCACGGCTGTATGGGCCGCTTGGGATGAATTCGGAAAAGGAGCGACCCGCGCGATTCAGCAGGCAGGACGCACCGAAATCAAAGTGTACTCCATCGACCTGAGCGATGAGGACCTGCAATTGATCCAGGAAGCGAATTCTCCTTGGGCAGCAACCGCTGCGGTAGACCCAACCAACATCGGACGCCTCCAGGCAGAGACAGTATTCAAGAAGATCAAAGGGGAAGAAATTCCGGAATTGGTGAACCTGGACCCTGTGCTCGTGAAACAAGAAGATTTGCCAAAGGACAAAAAAGTGACAATGGCTGATCTTCCCCAATACGTGCAAGACTGGGGCAAGTAAGCTCGGATAGAATGGTTGGCTATTCCCGTTGAACGCTCAACGGGAATCTTCCTTATGTAGGGGGTGTCAAGATTGTCAATGTTGCACATGAAAGGAATCGAGAAGCAGTTTTCCGGCGTGCCCGCGCTCCGAAACGTCAGCTTCGAGGTCAAGGCGGGAGAAGTCCATGCCCTGCTCGGAGCAAACGGCGCAGGAAAAAGCACGCTGATGAAAATTCTCACGGGTGCTTACCAGGCCGATGGGGGAACCATCACGATTGACGGCCGGCAGGTCTCCATCCAATCGCCGCAGGACGCCAAGGCGCTTGGCATCCAATGTGTGTATCAGGAAGTGGATACAGCGCTGATTCCTTACCTGAGTGTAGCGGAAAATATTTTGCTCGATCAGCTCGTCCAGGCGAAAGGGGCAGGTCCGATTCGCTGGCAGCGTCTGTACGACGAGTCGGAGCAGCTTTTGCGCGGCTTTGGCTTTTCCATTTCCGTCAAAATGACGGTCGAGGAATGCTCGCTCTCGGAGAAGCAGCTGATTTTGATCGCACGGGCGACCGTGCAAAAAGCGAAGTTCATCATTTTCGACGAGCCGACTGCGCCGCTCAGTACCAAGGAAAGCGCGCGGCTGTTCCAGATGATCGACCAGTTGAAAAAAGCGGGCGTCGGAATCATCTATATTTCCCACCGACTGCCGGAAATCTTTGAAATCTGCGACCGGATCACGATCATGCGGGACGGCCAGCACGTCGTGACGACAGAGACGGCCCAGACCAGCATGGACGAGGTCATCGGCCACATGCTCGGGAAAAGCTTTGCGGAGGAATTCCCCAAAGCGAACGTCCCGATCGGGGAGCCGATCTTCGAGGTGACGGGTGCCCAGGGAGGCAAGGTGCGCCAAGCCGACCTGACGGTGCGCGCGGGCGAGATCGTCGGTGTCGTAGGCCTGGTCGGGGCAGGGAAAACCGAGCTGGCCCGCCTGTTGTTCGGCGCCGACACGGCCGAGGCGGGGCAGATCAAGCTGAAGGGGACAGAGCTGCGCATTCGCAACCCGAAAGACGCGGTGGACGCGGGAATTGTGCTCGTCCCCGAGGAAAGACGCAAAGAGGGCATTTTCGTCGAGGAATCGGTCAAAAACAACCTCTCCGTCGCCACGATCGCGAAATGGTCGCCGCTCGGCTTTATCCGCAGCGGCCTCGAAGCAGGGCAGGCGAGGGAGCTGGTCCGGCGTCTCGGAGTCAAGACGGCGGACATCAGCCAGCTGGTCGGCTTCCTGAGTGGGGGCAACCAACAGAAGGTCGCCATCGGAAAATGGCTGGATACGGACGCCAGCCTCTTCCTGTTCGACGAGCCGACCAAGGGCGTGGACATCGGAGCGAAAAGCGACATTTACCGCCTGATCGGGAAATTGGCGGAGCAGCGAAAAGGCGTGCTCTACTTTTCTTGCGAGTTCCAGGAGGTCATCGGGATTGCGGACCGGATCTTCGTCATGTTTGAGGGCAGAATCGTGAAGGAACTGAGCCGCGAGCAGGCTACCCAGGAATTGATCATGTACTATGCAAGCGGAGGTGAGTAAGTGTGGAAGCAAAGAAATTCAGCCTGTTCGATTTTGTGTACAAGTACGGTACGGTAGCGGTGATCGTGATCGTCATGCTGATCTTTAGCCTGACCAACCCGTATTTTTTTACCTACGACAACATTACCGATATTTTACGGTCCATCTCGATCGTGACGTTTGTGGCGATCGGGGTGACGTTTTCCTTGATCATCGGAGGCTTCGATCTGTCGGTCGGGTCGACCGTGTCCTTGACGACGGTCGTCTCGGCTTCCATGATGGTGTGGCATGAGCAAGGTCCGTTTCTGACCCTGGTCGTACCGATCGTCCTGAGCCTTTTGGTGGGACTGATCAATGCCCTCCTGGTGGTCAAGATCCGCATTCCGGACTTGCTCGCGACATTGGCGATGCTCTACATCGTAAACGGGATTCACATGACATACTCCAAAGGGTATTCCATTTACGCGAACATGCCGCTGGAGGACGGTACGACGGCGCCGGGCAAATTCCAGGACTGGTTCCTGTGGCTGGGCCAAGGGGAGATCGCTTCCGTTCCCGTGCCGGTTATTCTGACCTTCCTGCTGGTCGCCATTACCCACGTGTTTTTGACCTATACCCGCCAAGGCCGGATGCTCTATATGACGGGCGGCAATCTGGAAGCGGCGCGCCTGTCCGGCATTCCGGTCGATCGCTACCGGACGCTGGCGTACGTGCTGTCTGCCCTATTCGCGGGTCTGGGCGGCATGCTGCTCTCTGCGCGGATCGGGACCGGACAGGTCAGCAGCGGCGGCTCGATACTGATGGATGCGGTCGCTGCGTCATTCGTCGGCTTCTCCGTCTTCGGCGCTGGAAAACCGAACATCTTTGGTACTTTCGTCGGCGCGATCCTGATCGGGGTGCTGCTAAACGGAATGACGATGCTCAACCTGCCTTATTACGCCTACGACATCATCAAAGGGGTCGTGCTGGTACTGGCGCTGGTCGTGACGTACTACCAGCTGCGCCGGAAGAGATAAGCGTAAAGACAGCGAAACGAGGAAGCGAGACTCTTCTATGAAGGGGTCTCGCTTTTCCTGCTTAGTCTCCTGGCGAGCTGTTCAGCCGGGGAAGCCGCCACACTCCGTCCACTTCATTGTGCAGCGCGATCATACCGTCGGGCGCATCCATGGGGGAAGACATGGATGATCCTAAAACGATCGATGAAATCGCGGCAGTGATGGCTCCTGCAATGACCAGCTCTTTCACGGGTAGGTTCCTCCTTCCTGAAGGCTGCTCGCCAGCCTTCGCCGTCTGCTCGTTCCTTTTGCTCTTTTACTTATGATCCTACTAGGTTTTTGTCTTCTATACTAGACTTTATTTAGGGGAGAAAGGTTCTTGCAAATCCCCCTCATGCTTGTATATTCTATAAACAGGAATATACGTTCGTAAAAAATAAAGGGGGACATTTCGATATGAACCGCTGCGGCTGGGTAAACGAAGATCCGTTGTATGTGGACTATCACGATTATGAGTGGGGAGTTCCCGTCTATGACGACCGGCTCCTGTTTGAATACCTCAATCTCGAAGGAGCGCAGGCAGGACTGAGCTGGTACACGATCCTGAAAAAACGCGAGAACTACCGCAAAGCTTTCGACAACTTCGAGCCGGAAAAAATCATCCACTACGACGAGCAAAAAATCGAAGAGCTGCTGAGCAATGAAGGCATCGTCCGCAATCGGTTGAAGGTCAGGGCAGTCGTCACCAATGCCAGGGCATACTTCCGCGTTGTCGAGGAATTCGGCTCGTTCCGCGACTATATGTGGTCTTTCGTCGGCGGCAAGCCCGTTCAAAACCACTTCCGCTCAATGGGCGAAGTGCCTGCGACGACGGAAGCGAGCGACAAAATGAGCAAGGATTTGAAGAAGCGGGGCTTTACCTTCGTGGGTTCCACGATTTGCTACGCCTTTATGCAGGCGGTCGGAATGGTCAATGACCACATCATGGCTTGCGACTGTTATGCAAAATCAAAATAAGTGACCATGCGTTTTCCAGGCGTTGGATCCGGGGCGAATGGAAGTGTTCGCCTTGCGCGGCGTACAGCAGGCAACGGCGATCTCTTCCTGAATCAACAGTTCCGGCAAGCAGCATAGAGACAAGCGAGGCACAGACGGGCGGAAGCATCTGGGTATCACTGCTCAAAACAGAAAAGAGCGCGGCCTCAGTTACCAGAGAGGGCACGCTCTTTTTTTGTTGGAAGATCTTGAACATATGAATGAAGTGTGAGATACTTGTACATAAATAAGAACAAGCGTTCCTGTTTTTTAAAATGGCAAATGCGTGACATGGATACGCAAAGACGCGGTAAGGAGGGAAGGGCAGATGAGTTTTTGGCAAATGTTTGCGAGCATGGCACAAGGAGCAACGGGATGGTCAGGGTTGGCGGCGCAGATGTTTCAATACCTCTACGGTTCCGGTCGCGCCGATCTGCTGGTGGTGCTCTTGTTTTGCCTGGCATTGGAGTGGGTGGCGGGAAGGCAGGCCGTCAAACGGCTGGGACGCACGAGCTCTTCCGAATTCGGACGCAGCCGCCTGTCGCGGACGCTGTTTTTTCTGGCGCTGCCTGCGCTGGCCAACCTGCTTGACCGGGTCATGGCAACCCCCGGCTTTCTTTTTTACGGAGTCACGTTCGGGCTCATCTATCATACGTGGAACGGCTTGACCGCGAATGCGGCGAGGGCGGGATGGCCGGTGCCAAAGGCGATCGCCTGCCTGGTAGAGTCAGAACTGAGAGGCAAGACCGAGCATGCGAGAAAAAGGAGAGAGGGGTAGGCAAAGGTACGGGCAGCGAGCATAGGGAGAACAGCTCGACCTGCTGTCCACAGATTACTCACAAGTTGTCCACAATAATCACAGGTGTTTGTGGATAACTATGGAAGTGCGATCGACACAAGCCTTGTGACCCGGACTGTCCTCTCCAGGCTGTGCCGTACGATCAGCGGGCTTTTCACAGGAAAAAGCGGCTCGTCAGGGACAAGCACGCTGGAAAGATACCCACAACCTGTCCACATAATGCTCCTGCTTACTCACATTTTTCTCCATGCGCTGTGTATAAAGGCTTGCTCTCTCTACGCTGCCTTCCCCGCCCCTTTGAACTGGCCCCTACTTACGTCTACCTGGCTTCCGATGATTCCGGATTTGTGACCGGGCAGGTGCTGCACGTCAACGGAGGAAAGATGGTCGAATCCTGAAAGAAAAACGGCCAGACAATGGTGTCTGGCCGTCATTCCTCTGTTACACTGCAATGAATATCGGCACCCAGTACACCGCGATGCCCGTCTTTGTCCTCGAGATAGGTGGAGATGGTCACGCACGGGCGCTTGGTAATGGCCGAGATGTAGGGAGCCGAGATGTAGAACCCATCCTCCAAGGCGCCGGTAAACCACTGGCGTCTTTTGGCGTTCAAAATGCCGGCAGGCGGCAGCGAGTGCAGAAAATCGCCATCGGCGTTGTTGAGCCATACGGCTTCGAGCGCTGGAGTCTCCGCTATCCATTCCTGAAACACGCCCTGCAGCTGCTCAGGAGTGGACTGCAGCAGGTCCCCCTGGTTTGCCCACTCATCCATCTTGCCTCTCCATTGGGCGAACGTATCGATCGTAAACTGCGGGCTGTCGATGATCTCCGGATATTCGCCATGCTGCTTGACGACGACGGAAAATTCATCCGAGATACTGGTGAGATGCTTGCTCGCTTCGAGGAGCTGTTTGACGATGCTGTTCTGGCTGGCGGAGATCGTCTGCACATCCGTCGCCAGCTGTGTGCTCTCCCTTGACTTGTTCAGCAGATGCGCCAGTTGGCCGGTCATGGTCTGCACGGTCTCGACCTGCTTGTGGCAAGACTCTTCATTCTCGGAGATGATCTGCTCCAAGACGTCGAACCGGCCCTGGAGCTGCCCCAAAAAACGGTGGCTGTCCGCCAGCTCCTGTTTGTTCGCTTCGATCAGGCTCTGGTTTTTTTCCAGGACGCTCAAGACCTCGCGGGAGGCATTCCAGATGTTGTGCAGGAGCGGATCGATATCGAGCAAATTGTGTTTGCCGTCGTCGGCGAGCTCCTTGATCCGCTCGGCCACGACGGCGAACGTCCGGCCGCTCGCGCCGGCGTGGGAGGCTTCGATCGAAGCGTTCATCGCCAGCATGTTGGTCTGCTCGACCATGTTTTTCAGCATCTTCTGAATCTCGGTAATGTGCTGCATCTGCTCGAGCAAATAGCGGATGGATTCGGAGGTGCGCTGCGTGTTCTCGGCCAGGCTGGAGAACGTTTCGCTCGTATGGGTCAGCGCTCGCGCCGTATCATGCAAGTCTTCTTCCAGGGCAGCGTTGGTCTCGCGCATGATTTTGGCCTGGGCGGAGGTGTCCTCGGCACGGTGCTGGACGGTTTGCAAGAAATGGGTCAGAGTCTCCACGCCGTCGAGGGCCTCTGTCTGATTGCGCAAAATGCTCTCGCTCATCGTCAGCACGTTGCCTGATACTTGCTCGATTCTTCCGGATTCGTTGTATATGCGTTCGACGATGGATTCCAGCCGGTCGGTAGCGACTACGATGTCGCCGGTCAGAAGCTGGTTATGCGGCGCCGTTTCTTGGGCAGACGGATTTTTATACGCATTGACGATTTTTAGTAACAGCCCCACCTGACTCATCCCTTTCTGTGTTATATATATGTCATATAATATTACATCAATATTTGCCGGTGTTACAAGGTCTCTTTTGTAACGAATCTGAGACCATGTGAAATTTCGTTTGATGTAAGATAACTTGACGTAAATGTCTGATGAGCGCTGGCTCCCATCCTTTTTTGTGCAGTCCAGCTGCTCCCCGATGGAAAATTGGGATCTCGGCACATAATGGGGCCGAGTAAACAATAGGATGATACTAAAAGGACTCGTGACGGTTTTTGCCAGCGTACATAACAGCCCATCCAAGCGGGCTCCCTATAGGCCGGGCAATGCAACGGCATTTTTGCATGTTTTTAAGAATGGGAGGTGGACGTATCCATGTCTTTGCCCAATATCCCGGATGTAACGCCCCGGATTACACTCAAACGGGAAGAGGTGATCCATCTTCTTCTCACCTCTGTTGCGATGGAAGAGCTGAGCATGTCCCACATTATGAACGCGGAAGGCGAAAAGATACAGCAGCTGCTGGAGAAAGAGGAAATCAGCCTGGACGACATGCTTCGCCTGAACAGGAGCATGGAGCGCATGCTTCGCAATGTCATCAGCAAACAGATTCTGCTGCAATTCAAACTGGATCATATTTTGGAGCTGGAAGAAAGAAGCAGCGCGGGAGACGGTGGGAACGCAGGGGAAGAACCTGCGGCCGAGCATGATGACAGTACCGACGATGATTGACACCATCCGCTGGCAAATGGTCGAGGATCTGGTCGCGCGGGCAAGACGAATGAGGGGAGAGCAGCGGACTCCTTCTGGTTTTGTCCGCTGGGTGGATTCCACGGTAAAAATGGAAGAAGCGCTGGCGAGGATCACGAAAGGCCAGGTCCTGCAGACGAACGCGTTACTCGACTGGCTCGTGAAGCAGACCGTCCCGGTCCCGCCCGTCCAGCTGGCAAACTGGCTGGAGGCATCCAACCGTTGGCTGGAAGCCATGGTCTTGCTCCATTGGCTCGTGCAATCCCGGCTGAGGAGGATCTTTCCTTACTTGCCGGCGGAATGCCTGTCGCGGAATGACGAGAGGATGCATGCCGCGATCCTCGAGGCGCAGCTGCATACCTTGTCTGCTTCGGCTTCGCTGGCAGAGGTCCAGCTTCAGCTCGTAGCGCAATTCATCAGCAGGCTCCAACAGCATCCCGCCCGGAGTACGCATCCGCTGGACAAGTTGGAAAAAGCAGCTCTCCTGCTGCTGGGCAGCGTCGAGGAAATGCTGCGCCTGCTGCTGCGAAAGCAAGATCCATGGGCGGCGCTGGATCAGGAGCAGATGGCTGCGATCAGCAGCCCGGTTCGCGAGGCGAGTGTCGCCCTGCTCGCCTCCGTGAAAAAGCTGGAGGGACAGAGGAGCACGCTCCCGCTCTTTTCCCGTGAATTCATCGACAGGCTGAAGGAGACGGTCACACGGCTCATTCGGTCCTACGGTGCATCCAGTAACGGCTCCCCGCCCGTTTTTCGGTCCGAGCCTCCGTTTCCGAAGCCTTGGCTCAACGAAGAAATCTTTGGGATTTTCCCGAAAGAGCGGAAAAAGAAGTAAGCCGCCGTTATCAACGTTGGCAGCGTAGTAAAAATATTTAGTTAACGGCGAGGGTTAATAGTATAATATTTTTGATAGGATGATGCCTCAACATTTGGAGTGAGACAGGAATCGATGGATGAGCTGACAACATTTTTGGAAAAGCATGAAGCAAGAATGGTGGAAAGGTTCAGAGCCCGGGTAGTCGTCTCCGAGCACGATCAGTTTATAGACTTTATCCGTCTGAATGGACGAGCCATGTACAGGATGGTAGTCGGGTTTTTTCGGGAGCAGATGACGCACGAAGATATCAAGCAGCTGGCTTTTAAGGTGGCCGACGAGCGCAATCAGGCAGACATCAACATCGGCGATTTTGTCTACAACGTCTGCATGGGCCGCAGGCTGATCCTGGAGCTGCTGCAGGAGGGATCGTTTGAGCCGGCTGTTGTGGTGAATGCCATCGTCAAGATTAACGAATGCTTTGACGTGTTTCTCGTGCATGCCGTATCCAAATATACGGACCTGAAAAACAGTGATCTGGCTGAAAAGAAGCTGTTTATCGAACGCTCGCACAAGGACCGTCTCACCATTCTCGGGCAGATGGCATCGAGCTTTGTCCATGAATTCCGCAATCCGCTGACCTCCATTATCGGCTTCTCCAAGCTGCTCAAAGAGGATTATCCCCACCTTCCATACGTCGATATCATCGTGAATGAGCTGTACCAATTGAACTTTCGGGTGTCGCAATTTTTGCTGGTTTCCAAAAAAGGGGTCATCTCGCGAAAGAGCGAGGTCTTCAATCTCCAGCAGCTTTTCGAAGAAATCCTCAGCTTCCTCTACCCGAACATTGTCGACGTGAATGCGGACATTCAGTGCTCCATCGATGCCCAGTGCGAGCTGACCGGTTATCGGGATGAAATCAAGCAGGTGTTCATCAATATCATCTCCAATGCCTTGGACGTATTGCACCGCAAGAGCGGCAAAAAAGTGGTGGCCATCGAGGTGTTCCAAAACAACGGCACCACGGAAATCTCCATTTCCAACAACGGCGTGTGCATTCCGCCTGACCTGCTCTCTGTCATTTTCGAGCCCTTCTTCACGACCAAGGAGCTGGGGACAGGGATCGGACTGTACGTCTGCAAGGAAATTATTGAACGGCATGCCGGGACCATTACGTGCGAGTCTACGGAAGAAAGCACCAAATTTACCATGCAATTCAGCCCGGCGACGGGGCGAGTGAACGAGAAAAGGGCACCTTAGCGAGCCTTAGCGAGGTGCCTTTTTCTCGTTTATCCTTGCTGTCTTTATTGCACGCGTTCCTCTTTGATTCTGCCGATGCTGGTCCGCACGTTCTCCAGGCGTCGGACCAGCTTGACCAGCAGTTTGGCAGATCATGAACACGAAGTAGAGATGATCGCCTGTTTTGCCGAGCAAAATTCCGGTAAAAAACTCGCGGAGCGCCGGCTGCTTTTTGTCAAATATTTGATTTCAGCCAACGGGAGGCATGTAAACATTAGACGGATTACCTGTACGTGGAAGTTGCAAAATCGGCAAAGCAAAAAGCCACACCCAATTGTGTGACTCTTTGCTTTGTTATCCTTTATGTTTTTTTAGCCGTTCCATTTCTTCGCTGACCACAAACGCCAGATCGTCGTTCCCGAAGAGCGACAGAACACCTAGCAGAGTGGCATCGGGAATGTCTTCCGCTTCCTCTTTGGGAACCGTATTGTCCATCATCTGGGCGAGCAACGGGTTCGCGGCCTGATCCGGATAGGCGCGGCGATAGAGTTCATGCGCATCCAGGCTGCGATTGACGCACCATTGAGCGAATACGAGAATCATCATGCCCTCGTTTCGCTGGTAGGCTTGAATCATTTGTTCTTCCATCTCTTTTCGGTTCATTGGGCATGCTCCTCTAACCATTGCATCTCATGTGCTTATTGTAAGAAAGAGAAGAGAGGCCCGCAAGAAAAAAAACTCAAGAATGGCGTTTGCTGTGATTCGTCAATACTGGCAGCACCTTGGTGTCTTTCACCATCTGGGAATGGCAAAATGGGCAGCTGGGGGTTTCTTCAAAGGAAAAGTTATCTCTCATCCAGCACGTACAGCCGTCGCTGCTGCACATCCACACATCTGTTTCCTCTTCTTCGACAGGAACCACTGCTTTTTTAGAGAAATACAAATGAACTCCTCCTTAGCGGGGCATAGTGCGGACATCTACCTCTATTAATGTGTGATGGAATGCTCCTGAATATACCGAGATTTTCTGGGCTGCTGCCATTCGTCCCGCTATTTTTCCAGACTTCCGTCACATCAATGGCGAAGCAGGCAGCGAGTGAGTCCGCTGCCTGCCGATCTGGCTTGATCCCTGTTCGGGAAGGGCTGCCGCCGGGTTGGACAGCACGGCCGATGATTTGATATGGTAAAAAAGGAAGAGCCGTCTACTTCCGGGTGAAGCCTTCCTCCTGCAAATACTGCTCGGTTTCCACGTACGATTCAAAGGAGGCTTCCAGATTCAAGCCATGGTACACATTCCACAGGGTATCCTCCTGCTGGAGCAGCAAGGTGTTGTTTTGCTTGTCGACCCACGTCTCCTCGAGCGGCTGAGCAGCGGCCTTCGCCTGGGGAGCAACCTCGCGTTTATGGGAAAGCATCTGGATCGACGCTGCGATGACGTCGCGCAGCTCGTCGGCGGAAAAGTCGCGGATGTTGACGTATCCTTTGTCGTCCTTGCGATAGCCTTTTAAATACGCGCCGTAAACGTAGCCGTTGCCGTTCGGGTGGAGGTGGTACACGACGGTTTTTTTCTCGTGCACGCTGCCTTCATAATGAAAGTTTACCCGCCCCAGGGAGACGTCGTTGCGCGTCAGCTGCGGGAAAGATTCAATAATCGCCCGTTTTTGTTCAAAAGTAAGCATGGATTCCTCCGATGAGATAGATTTGTCTGTCGATTATATCACAGATGGGACAAGGAGCGAAAAAGCCAACGAAAAGGAGAGTGAAAACATGAATGGAAAAAACCGCAAAGATATCGCACCCGGCCTGGAAGTCGAGATCGTTTTGAAGCAGGACCAGCGCACGGGGAAGCGAACCCGTGGCATCGTCAAAGACATTTTGACCAATTCCAGCACCCATCCGCACGGGATCAAGGTCCGCTTGGCCGACGGACAGGTGGGCAGGGTGCAGGAAATTATCCGGAAAGGCGAATAAGGGGTGAGGAAGTTGGATATTCAGGAGTATCTCAAGCGAATCAAGGTCGAGCCCGGAGTCGTGCGCCCGGATGAGCGGACACTCCGGCTGCTGCTGGAAAGCCATATGCAAGCCGTGCCATTTGAAAATCTGGACATTTTGGACAAGCGGCCGATCGAGCTTGCTTTCGAGGCGGCCTAGCGCAAAATCGTCGAGAGGAGGCGGGGAGGCTACTGCTACGAATTGAACGGCCTGCTAGCCTGGCTGCTGCGGCAGCTCGGCTTTTCGGTAACCCTCGTTTCCGGTCGGGTACATCGAAAGGATGGCAGCTACGGACCGGAGTTTGACCACATGGCTCTGTTGGTCCGGCTCGACCAGCAGGAGTACCTGGTGGACGTCGGCTTCGGGGATTCGGCGCGAGTGCCGCTTCCGATGTCGGGCGAAGTCGCGACCGATATCAGCAGCTCGTACCGGATCATCGCGGGTGATTCCGCAGATGTCTTTCTTTTTCAAAAACGAGCGGGAGAGGAGTGGGTCACGCACTTCCTGTTCACGAAGACGCCCCGCACGCTGGAAGACTTTCAGGAAATGAACCGCGAGCAGCAAACGAATCCAAAGTCCCCTTTCACGCAGAAAAGAATTTGCTCGATTGCCACGCCAAACGGCCGGATCACGATCGCGGGGGAATCCCTGATCGAGACCGTCGGGGCGGACAAAACGAAGACGCCTATCGCTTCTGCGGACGAGCTGCACGAGCTGTTGCGGCAAAGATTCGGCATTTCCAAAGAGGATGAGGGAATTTCTACCCAAGAAAAAAACGGGCAGAGACCATAAGGGTCTGCCCGTTTTTGCGTTTCCTTTCCTTACAAGGCTGCTGCTTCTCGATAGGCATCGTGGCTGGGCACAAATACCTCTTCTTGTGCCGGCCGGACCACGACGAACGGATCGAGATTGCTCAAGCCGTGCAGGCAGGTGTTGTGGTGAGCGATGATCTGTTCGGCGCGAAGGGTATCTGCGGCGTCCAGATCCTGTACGTACAAAACAGGAATGGATTTTGTCCGGGCCTGATCGATCAAGGATCGGATCGTTTGGACCAGCTTTTCCTTTCCGGATACCGGATGATCAGTCATGCCCTCGATTATTCCTGTCTGGGCATCGATGACGAGCAGAGCGGTTGTGCGATTCATGTGCTTCCTCCTTGGGTCGGGGGACACGCTTTAGCAGGGCTGCGACCTCGCTCCAACGTTGGGATAGTTGGCGGCGAGGTCCTTTCTATGTCGGGACAGCTTACGATTTCCCTTCTTTTTTCGGTACAAACTGAAAGATTTCGTGGGATTCAAAAGAATCGATCAAACGCGACAGCCAATCGTAGTATGCCAGCCCGTTCTCGATCCGCTCGATGCTGAGTTCGACACGTTCTCTGGCTTCATCAGGAAGTTCTTCGATTTGCTGGAGGGCGCGAAGCTCCTGCAGAGACTTTTTCAGGCTCATGACATTCTGCTCACAGGCGTGTCTCCACTTTATGGAAAAGAGATCAACGAAGTTCTGATACCAGTCCAGATTGATCTCGTAATGATCCTTGCGCGTCCCTTTTTTCCATATTTTTTCTACCATATTCAAGTCCATTAACGTGCGAACGCCGGTACTCATGCTGGTCTTGCTCATTCCCAGCGCTTCTCCCATTGCATCGAGCGTCATGGACTTGTCCTGAAACAGCAACGTGCCGTACAACAGTCCCGTCGACATGGTAATGCCGTACAAATCCATGTTCCGGGCAAGGGTCTCGATCACACGCTCCTGAGCTTTTTCGAGGATTCTTTCCTGTTTGGTATCCATTTTGAAAAAAGCAGCTCCTCTAGTCTTTCTTATTACCTGACTAAGATTGTACGTGCCTGCCCGAAAAAAGTAAATGAAGATATGATACCGTATATACGAGATATTCTGCGAATACGGTAAGAAAAGTACGTAAAGTTTTTTCTGAACGATGAAAACGCCCAATTATCGCGTCTCACCCAATTTGAGGGAATAAAGCAGTCCCTTTACAATTGTAAGGGTAGAGAACGTCCGGGTTCGGGCAGAAAGTGGGAGGTGACCATATGCCCAAAATTAAAGTGGAAAACTTGACGAAGATTTTTGGACGACAGCCGGGACGCGCGTTGCCTTTTGTCAAGCAAGGGAAGACCAAAGCAGAGATTTTGCAAGAGACGGGTCTGACCCTCGGGGTAAATCAAGCGAGTTTTGAGGTGCACGCGGGAGAGATTTTCGTCATCATGGGGCTCTCGGGCAGCGGGAAATCTACGCTGGTCCGATTGCTGAACCGTTTGATCGAGCCGACGGAGGGCCGGATTCTCATCGATGGTGCGGATATCGTCAGGATGAATGCCGAGCAGCTGCAGCAGGTCAGAAGAAAGAAGCTGGGGATGGTGTTTCAAAAGTTCGCCCTGTTCCCTCATCGGACAGTGCTGGAGAACGCTGCCTACGGACTGGAAATACAAAATCTTCCGAAATCGGAACAGGAGCAAAAGGCGAAGCAAACGCTGGAGCTTGTCGGACTCGGCGGATGGGAGCAGAGCTATCCCGATCAGCTGAGCGGCGGGATGCAGCAGCGCGTCGGTCTGGCCCGAGCGTTGGCCAATGACCCGGACGTGCTGCTGATGGACGAGGCCCTCAGCGCACTCGATCCGTTGATCCGCAAAGACATGCAGGATGAACTGCTGGAGCTGCAGAGCGCGATGCAGCGGACGATCATTTTTATTACGCACGACCTGGACGAAGCGCTGAAGATCGGGGATCGGATCGCCCTGATGAAGGATGGGGCGATCGTGCAGATCGGCACGCCCGAAGAAATTCTCACCAATCCGGCCAATGAATACGTGGAGCGGTTCGTGGAAGACGTGGACCGCTCGAAGGTGTTGACGGCGGAGCACGTCATGAAGCGGGCCGAGACGATCACGCTGGACAGAGGACCGCGCGTCGCCCTGCAGATCATGCGGGATCGCGGCGTCTCCAGCCTGTACGTCGTCGACAGGAAAAAGACGCTGCTCGGGGTGCTGACGGCCGATGCGGTCAATGACGCCAAACAGACGGGCAAGTCCCTGGAAGCGGTGCTGCGGACAGATGTGCCAAAAGTCGGGCCGCAGACGCTCCTGAACGAGCTGTTCGACCTGGTGGCCTTTTCTGATATTCCGGTCGCTGTCACGGGCGAGCACGACCGCTTGCTGGGTGTGATCGTCAAAGGCTCCGTACTGGGCGGCCTGGCAGGCAAGGTGAATCTGGAAAGCGCGCTGCCGACGGAAGAAGAGGGGCAGGTGGATGCAGAATGAGTCAACTGTTGCCGAAATTGCCGCTCGATGACTGGATTGAAGCGATCGTAGAAGGACTGGATGAGCATCTGGGCGTCGTGTTCGATCTGATTTCCGTAGGGATCGGCGGGCTCGTCGATCTGTTTCAAGCGATCCTGACTGGATTGCCGTTCTGGATCGTCATTCTTCTGTTCGCTCTGATTGCCTATCGGGCAGGCAAGTGGACCATGGCTCTTTTTACCTTCATTGGGTTATTGCTGATTCAAAATCTGGGTTATTGGGAGCATTCCATGGAGACCTTGGCGCTGGTGCTGACCGCCGCCCTGATTTCCGTGGTGATCGGGATTCCGACGGGGATCTGGTGCGCCAAGAACGAGTCGGTGCAGCGAGTCGTCACGCCTCTGCTCGACTTCATGCAGACGATGCCGGCCTTCGTCTATTTGATTCCGGCCATCTTTTTCTTCGGGCTGGGGAAGGTGCCCGGTGTGATTGCCTCTGTCATTTTCGCGATGCCGCCGACGATCCGCTTGACCAACCTCGGAATTCGGCAAGTTCCGTCTGACCTGATCGAGGCTTCCGACGCGTTCGGATCGACGTACTGGCAAAAGCTGACGAAGGTGCAGCTGCCGATCGCCAGAACGACGATGATGGCGGGGATCAACCAGAGCATCATGCTGGCGCTGTCGATGGTCGTCATCGCCTCCATGATCGGGGCGAAGGGACTGGGTGCGGACGTCTATCGCGCCGTCACGCAGATCAACATCGGCCAAGGCTTCGAGGCAGGGCTTGCGATCGTCATCCTGGCGATCTTGCTGGACCGCATTACCCAAGGGGTAGGAAAGAGAAAAAAAGCGTAGGAGGGGTTTTCATGAAAAAAGCAACAGCGATCAAAGGGCTCGCAGCCGCATTGGGACTTTCCATGCTGATGGCAGGCTGCGGAAGCAACGACGCGCCGCAGGAAGGCAATCAGCCAGCTGCCGGCAATACCGAGACGGCGCAAGGCAGCGTCGGTTCGCAGGTCGACCACAAAATCATCGGGATTGACCCGGGCGCCGGATTGATGAAAGCAACCGACAAAGCGATAAAGGAATACGGACTGGACGACTGGGAGCTGGTGGAAGGCTCCAGCGCAGCGATGACAGCTGCCCTGACCGAAGCGTATAAAAACAAGCAGCCGATCATCGTGACCGGCTGGACGCCGCACTGGATGTTCTCCAAATTCGAGATGAAGTACCTGGAAGATCCGAAGGGCATATTCGGCCAGGATGAGCAGATTCATACGATCGTTCGCCAAGGCTTGAAGGAGGAGGATCCGAGTGCCTATGCGTTGCTCGACAAGTTCGAGTGGAAGTCGGCCGACATGGAAAAGGTCATGCTGGAGATCGCGGACGGCAAGGCGCCTGAGCAGGCTGCGGCCGACTGGGTGAAAAGCAACGAAGCAGTCGTCAGCAAGTGGGTCGACGGCATCCAGCCGGTGGAAGGCAAAAAGCTGACGCTGGCCTATGTGGCCTGGGATTCCGAGATTGCCAGCACGCATGTCGTGAAAGCGGCCCTGGAGCAGAAGCTGAACTATCAGGTAGAGCTGAGCCAGGTGGAAGCCGGTCCGATGTGGGTCGGAGTATCCAGCGGCGATGTGGACGGAATGGTAGCGGCCTGGCTGCCAACGACGCATGAAGACTACTCCAAGAAACTGGGCTCGACTGTCGAGGATCTCGGTCCCAACCTGAGTGGAACCAAGCTGGGACTGGCCGTGCCGACGTATATGAACATCAACTCCATCGAAGAATTGAAGAAGTAAGCAAGCGGCAACCGCAAAGCCTTGGCCAGAAGAATGATACGGGCCAAGGCTTCTTCTTGTTTGCGGGCGGGAAGATGGACCGAAGCTTCGCCCGCTCACCAGGAATGCTTCCTGTATGGTAAAATGAGGGGACCGTTTGGGACATGAGGCACAAGGGGAAGGATCTACGTGGAGGCGCTGTATCAGACCTACCGAGGACTGCTGTTTCGGCTCGCTTATCAGATGACGGGAGCGGCGCAAGACGCAGAGGATATCGTACAGGACGTATTACTGAAGGTGCATGGCCTCGACTGGGAGGAAATCGCGGACCCGAAAGCCTACCTGTGCAAAATGACGACCAACCTCTGTCTCGATCTGCTGAAATCGGCCCACAAAAAACGGGAGCTGTACACGGGGCCATGGCTCCCGGAGCCTGTCTCCGCCTTTTATACGGACGACTCCGAAGCGGTCATTCACAAAGACCTCTTGTCGTACGGGATGCTCGTCCTGCTCGAGAAGCTGTCCCCGGGCGAGCGCGCCGTGTTTGTCCTGCGGGAAGCCATTGCCTTTGAGTATCACAAGATCGCGGAGCTGGTGGGGAAAAGCGAGGCGAACTGCCGCAAGATCATCAGCCGGGCCAAAAGCAAAATGGGCCTGCTGCCGGATGAGCCGCTCGCCGCTCCGGATACGGAAAGCAGCCACGAGTGGGTCAGCCGGTTTCTCTCTGCGCTGGAACAGGGCAACGTCGACTCGCTGCTCGCTTTGCTGGACAAGGATGCCGTGCTGATCTCCGACGGCGGGGGCAAAGTATCGGCAGCGATCTATCCGATCGTATCGGCGGAACGGATCGCCCGCTTCCTGCTCGGCGTGGAGCGGCGCCATACACCGGCTGTACTATTTGCGCAATCCGGACAAAATGCGTTACGTATAGTATAGGCAAAACTCCCCCTCCACGTGTGATGAGGGGGAGTTTTGCCTGTCCGGCGTTTTTCCCGTTCAGGCGGCCAGGCGTGCCCCGGGCTCGCGGAAAAGAAAGAGGAAAAAAGCCAGCATGACAGCGAACGTGGGAAGAATAGGATGTAAAAGGACAAGGAGATGGAGGTAGCCGTGGAACACCATTTGGATCTGTTTTTGATGAAATACGGATATACAGGCATCTTTTTTGCGCTGGCGCTCGGCGTCGCAGGGCTCCCGATCCCGGATGAAGTACTGATGACGTATGCGGGGTATGCGGTTTCGCGCGGTGTCCTGCACATGCCCTACACGCTGTTCAGCGCGTTTCTGGGTGCTTCTGCCGGCATTTCCCTCAGCTACGCCATCGGTCTGAAATGGGGGCTCCCTCTGCTGATAAAGGTAGGTCCTTATGTGCACATTTCTCCCAAGAAAATCGAGTCGACACAGAAGCTGTTCACCCGCTACGGCTCCTTTCTGCTGCTGGTCGGCTACTTTTTGCCGGGCGTTCGTCATATCAGCGCCTATTTGGCCGGAATCGCGGCGATGGACTTTCGCCGTTTTGCGGGATTTGCCTATGCAGGAGCGCTGATCTGGAGCATGACTTTTTTGTTCCTGGGAAAGACGCTGGAGCGGGAATGGTATAAAGTCGTCGTCTACATCCGGCATTACGGCCTTGCCTTCCTGCTGATCGCCGCTACGCTAGCGCTCGCTGCCTACCTCGTCGTCAGATGGCGCCAGCACATCCGGTGAGACTGAGCCGGGCCGGACGGGATAAAAGGCAGGCGGCGTACTGTCCTTCGCCCTTGTCGGCCAGCTGCTCCATCAGGACGTCATTGTAGTTGCCCATGCCGAATCCGAACGTGCTGAGGTTGATTTCCTTGCGCGCGTAGTCCTCGATGGAGCGCAAAATGCCGCCGGCCCGCGTCTCGCCGACGTTGGCGACGCCGTCCGAGCAGAGAATGACGCGATTGATGGCGCCGCGCTCAAAGGAGCGGTCCGCCATCTCGTAGCCGAGCAGCAAGCCTTCTTCGGCATTGGTGGAGCCCTCGGGCGTCAGCGAATCGATGGCCGACAGGATCGCCCGCTTGTCTTCCGCAGAGGTAGGATCGAGGACGACGCGGCCTCTCGTTCCGTAGACGACGATACCGACCGTGTCTGCGGGCTGGAGCTGATCGATCAGGATGCGCACGCTCCTCTTGACCAGCTCCAGCCGGTTTTCCCGATTCATGGAGCCGGAGACGTCGATGACAAAGACGAGGTGGGCGGGTTTCCTGTTTTCCGTGGCGATTTCTTTTCCTTTTATGCCGATGCGCACCAGGTGGTAGCCAGGGCCAAAAGGCGAAGGTCCGCCGTCGACCTGGATGCCAAACGTCTCCTGCCCTGGGCGCAGGGTACTGCTGCTTCGGCTCAGGGTAGCTCGCAGGGAGATAGTTGATGAATTCTTCTGTGCGGACGGCTTCTGCGGGTGGCAGCGCGCCATCCTGGATGTAGCTGCGGGTGAGTGTGTAGGAGCCGGTGTCGACATCGGCGGCAGTCGTTTCCCGAGGGCGCTGTCCGCCAGGCTGCTGCGCGGGGCGCCGGCCTGGCTGGCCTCGCTCTCTGGCCGGGCTGCCAGCTGATTCTGTCCCGCGTATGACGCGGACGAGGCTGCCGTCTGGTTTTGTCCCCCAGCCTGGGCTGACGGTGCCGGCTGCTGGGTGCTGGATTCGCCGGAGCTGCACCCGGCCAGGGCTGCGACCAACGCCGTGATCGTGCTCTGGTACGCCTGTGCCATCACTTGTATGATGAAGAGGAGAAAGGATGGGGATTTCATGAAAGCATACAGCTATTTTTGCTCGACTCGCATCGAGCTGGGAAAGGGGAAAACGAAGGAGCTGCCGGCTCTTTTGCAATCCTTGCAAATAGCCGGGTCGGTGCTTCTGGTCAGTGACCCGGGCGTGGTCCGTACCGGACTGGTGGCTCCCATCCGATCCGCGCTGGAGGAAGCGGGGTTTCGCGTGACGCTGTTTGACGGGCTCAGCCAAAATCCGCGCGACCGCGAATGTCTCGAAGGGGCCGCGCTGTTCCGTGAGGCTGGCGCGACTGCGGTGGTGGCGATCGGGGGAGGGAGCGCGATGGACACGGGAAAAACCATCGCCTTGTGTGGACAAAATGGCGGGACGCCTGCCGATTATGCGGACGGACGCTTGCCGTACACGAACATCGCCCCGATCGTTTGCGTGCCGACGACGGCCGGGACAGGCTCGGAAGTGACCCGTTCGGCAGTCATTACGGAGTCGGCCACGCACCGGAAAATGACGTTGAAGCACGCCGCTTTGCGCCCGACGCTCGCTGTTCTGGATCCGGTCCTGACGTACAGCGTGCCGCCTGCCGTCACGGCGGCTACCGGAGTGGACGCCCTGGTGCACGCGATCGAAGGCTACACCTGCAAAGTGACCAATCCCATCTCCCAGGCGCTGGGAGCCCGGGCGATGCAGACGATTGTCGGCGCCCTGCCTGCGGCCTATGCCAACGGACAGGATGAGGAGGCGCGTCACGCCATGCTGGAGGGCAGCCTGCTGGCAGGGCTGTGCTTCGGCTCGGCCGATGTGGCGGCCGTGCACTGCCTGGCCGAAGCGCTGGGCGGACTGTACGATACCCCGCACGGCGTGGCCAACTCCGTCTTTTTGCCTTATGTGCTCAAGTTCAACGCGGCAGAAGACAAGCCCATGCACGCCAGTCTGGCACGGTATATGGGATTTGCCGTCGATGCGGATACGGACGACCAGGCCATCGACAAGCTGATCGGCGGGATTGCCGCCCTGACCGAGAGCCTGAACATCCCCAGGCTCGAGGAGCTGCCAGGTATAAAGGAAGAGGATTTTCCGCGGATCGTGGAATTGTCGGTGAAAAACGGCTCTACCCCGAGCAATGTCCGCACCGTGACGGCCGAGGATTACTTGGCCATCCTGCAGGATGCGTACCGGGCGTAGACAGCGAGGGGCGCACAAACAAAGCAGTCAGTCGGGCCGCAGGAAAGCTGCTGGCTGCTTTTTGCAGCGGACAGACGGTCTGCGGATAGGCGAGGCAGGCAGTCCGGCAGTCCGGCAGTCCAGCAACTTGCACGGCCAAAGTGGGGCGCGGGTTTTCAGCAAAAACAGGTCACGTGATCGTCCACGAGACTTGGTAGAGCGGTATGTACGGCGCTAGGCGCAGGAAGCAAGCCCCTTGCAGCAGTTCCTGCAGGTTTTTTAGTGCCTGCTGTCCTGAATGGAGGCAATCTTTTCAAACGTCCTCGTAAACGTTTCCAACTCGTGCGACTCCAATTTCCCGATGAATTGCCGCAAGACGCTGCCGTAGTTTTCGATATCTCTCTTGAGCACTTCCTTGCCGGGCCCGGTGATCGATACCAATACATTGCGGCGATCGTTGTGACTATACTCGCGGGAAACGAAGCCGTCGTCGACGAGCCGGTTGATCATCGTGGAAATGGTGCTCGGGCGCACTCCCAGTTTCCTTGCCAACTGCGTAATTTTGCAGGGCTCTTCCGTGGAAATGAGCGAAAGCAGGTAACATTGGGGCCTGGTCAGATCAACACCATATTGTTGTTGCATTTCTACCATAATGTCCCGCTGCATCTTGTTCATGGCAGCGCGTATGCGAAAAGCGTATTTGAGCAGATCGTTCATCACTGATATCACCCTTTTACATTATAACAAATCACTTATAAGTTGTTGGGTGTGAAAATGACAAAAGATGAAAATTATTCTCGATTAGCTGGGCAAGGCGGTTGCTGTCTCGCGTAAGCATGGGGTGACTGGCATCCGCGAAACAAACAATGTATTTACATCGCGAACATCCATTCGTAAAATTGAAGCAAGAGGGTGACGCCGATGAAAATGAAAAAAAGCATGTCTGAAATTCTGGAAGGCTTCAGACAGGACGAGCGGTTTTCCGCTAATATCGCACACTGGAGAACGATTCCGGCGCGGGATGCCAAAACGGTTCCTTTCCCGAGCCAGCTGGACGCACGAATCCGGGGAGCCCTCGCAAAGCGGGGCATTTCTTCTTTATATACGCATCAGGAAACATCCTTTCGCCATGTGCGCGCAGGGAAAAACATCGTCGCGGTGACGCCGACGGCTTCGGGAAAAAGCATGTGCTACCACTTGCCGATTCTGCAGACCTTGTCCGAGGATGCGCAGGCGCGGGCGCTCTACCTGTTTCCGACCAAAGCGCTGGCGCAGGACCAAAAGAGCGAGCTGCACGAGCTGATTACGGACATGGGGCTGTCGATCAAATCGGAGACGTACGATGGCGACACGCCGGCCAACATCCGGCAGATGGTGCGCAAGGCTGGAAATATCGTCATTACCAACCCGGATATGCTGCACGCCGCCATTTTGCCGCACCATACCAAGTGGGTTTCCTTTTTCGAGCATTTGCAATACGTCGTCATTGACGAGCTGCATACATACCGCGGCGTGTTCGGCAGCCACGTCGCCAACGTCATCCGCCGCCTCAAGCGGATTTGCGCCTTTTACGGCAGCCGTCCGCAGTTCATCTGCACGTCCGCCACGATCGCCAATCCCAGGCAGCTTGCGGAGCAGCTGACGGAGGAGCCGATGGAGCTGGTGGACAACAACGGCGCGCCTGCCGGCATCAAGCATTTTCTGTTCTACAACCCGCCGGTGGTCAACCGCCAGCTGAACATCAGGCGCAGCGCCACCCTGGAAGCGCGCGACATCACGGAGCAGTTTCTCGTGAACGGCATCCAGACCATTCTGTTTGCCCGCAGCCGCGTTCGCGTGGAAATTTTGCTCACCTATTTGCAGGAGCTGATCAAGCGCAAGCTCGGCCCGAAGACGATCCAGGGCTATCGCGGCGGGTATTTGCCCAGCCAGCGCCGGGAAATCGAGCGGGGCCTGCGCAACGGCGAGATCATCGGGGTCGTCAGCACGAACGCGCTGGAGCTGGGTGTGGACATCGGGCAGCTGCAGGCGTGCGTCATTACCGGCTACCCCGGCTCGGTCGCCAGCACGTGGCAGCAGGCAGGGCGTGCGGGCAGGCGGCAGGGGGAATCGGTCGTCGTCATGGTCGGCAGCTCCACGCCGCTCGATCAGTATGTCATTTCCCACCCGGAATACTTCTTCGACCGCAGTCCCGAGACGGCGCGGATCAATCCGGACAACCTGATCATCCTCGTCGACCATCTGAAGTGTGCGGCCTACGAGCTGCCGTTTCGCGAGGGGGACACGTTCGGCCGTGCGGAGATCGTGGAGATTCTGGAATTTTTGACGGAGGAGCAGGTCCTGCATCACTCCAAGGGCAAATGGTTCTGGATGAACGACTCGTTCCCTGCGCACAACATCAGTCTGCGGTCGGCTTCGCAGGAAAATGTGGTGATCATCGACATCAGCGAACAGGGCAACGAGCGGGTCATCGGGGAAATGGACCGGTTCAGCTCGCTGACGCTGCTGCACGAGGAAGCGATCTACCTGCATCAGGGGACGCAGTACCAGGTAGAAAAGCTCGACTACGGGGAAAAGAAGGCGTACGTCCGGGAAGTCGCCGTCGATTACTACACGGACGCCAATCTGGCGGTGCAGCTGAAGGTGCTGGAGCAGGACCAGTACCGCCGCGAGGGGCACAGCGCTTTTGCCTACGGGGAAGTGTCCGTCCACGCGATGGCGACGATCTTCAAGAAAATCAAGTTCGAGACGCATGAAAACATCGGCTCCGGGCCTATTCATTTGCCGGAGGAAGAGCTGCACACGAGTGCCGCGTGGATCAGCTTTGCGGACAGCCTGCTGGAGGAAATCGGGACGGAGGATGTGGAGCGGGGACTGGTCGGCCTGGCTCATGTCCTCCAGCACGTGGCGCCGCTGTTCGTCATGTGCGACCCGATGGATCTGCACGTCATTCCCCAGCGCAAGGCGGTGCATTCCCAGCAACCGACGATTTTCCTGTACGACCGCTATCCGGGCGGCATCGGGCTGTCCGAGCAGGTGTACAAGGAGATGGAGACGATTCTTGCCCAGGCCGAGCGGATGATCGTCTCCTGCCCGTGCGAGTCGGGCTGCCCGTCCTGCGTAGGAGCTGCGGACGACGGCAGCAAGGAGCTGGCGATGACGCTGCTGCGCGTGGCCCAGGGAGGAAGCGCGTATGTCTCTTAAGTCCAAGCTGCAGCGGATGAAGGGGCATCTCTCCCTGGAGACGGACAAGGGCAGAGAGGCGGAGAAGGCCGCAGTGCATTCCACGGAGCAGCGCGTGCTGGCGGATAGAACCGCCCCGCAACCCGATGGACAGCCGCCGAAAACCGGGGAGCATACCGTGCAGCCAGAAGGCCAAGCTGTGCAGCCCGCACAGCCGTCCGCACAGCCCCCTGCCCACCCGGACATCCCCTACGCGGACAAATGGCAGAGCATGCAGGCGACGCCGTTCGTCTGGGAGGACGAGCACGTCATGATCCGGGAAGTCCGTTTCCCGCTCCGGCACCAGCACGGCGCGTACACCTTCGCCCAACTGCATGAGACGATCGCGGCGTGGGAAGCGTCCGGCAGGCAGCATCCGCTGTCTGCGGCAGGAATACAGCCGGAGAACCTGCTGTTTTTTGACACGGAGACGACCGGGCTGTCGGGCGGAGCGGGCAATACCGTTTTCCTCTTGGGCTACAGCCGCATCGAGGGGGAGGAAGTCGTGGTCCGGCAGCACTTCTTGCCGTCTCCCCATGCGGAAGTGACCCTGTACCACTCGTTTCTCGAGCAGGCAAAGCAGTCGTCCCATCTCGTGACCTTCAACGGCAAATCGTTCGACTGGCCGCAGGTGCGGACCCGGCACACGCTGATTCGCAACCAGGTGCAGGCGCTGCCGACGTTCGGGCATCTGGATTTGCTGCATGGCGCGAGGAGATTGTGGAAAGACGAGCTGGAGTCTTGCCGTCTGGCGGTCATCGAGCAGGAAAAGCTGGATGTTCGGCGCCAGGACGATTTGCCGGGATATTTGGCTCCGGTTCGCTATCTGGACTTCCTTTACTCCAAAGACCCGGAAATGATCGAGGGAGTGCTGCGGCACAACGAGATCGACGTGCTGTCGCTGATCACTCTCTACGTTCACGTTTCCCGGCTGCTCCTGGAGCATGAGCGAGAAGAGGTGTCGCAGGAAGAACGCTTCGAAATCGCTCGCTGGTACGAAGCGCTCGGAGACAGGAAGACAGCCCTGCAGGCGTACATGACCGTAGCTCGCAGCGACCATCCGTGGAGCGTCCGGGCCAAGCTGGCTGTAGGCCATCTGTATAAAAGGCAAAAGGATTGGAAACGCGCACTCGCCGTCTGGGAATCGTGCATGGAGTCCCCCGGCTACGTCCCGGAAGAGGTGTACATCGAGGCGGCCAAGCTGTGCGAGCATCAGCTGGGTGACTGGGAAAAGGCGCTGCGCTACACGCGTCACGCCTATGAGCTGTGGAAGCAGCGGGGCAGCCTGCTGCGCAATCGGTCGAAAGCGGAGGCGCTCGCCTATCAAAAACGGATAGAACGGCTGGAAGCGAAGGAAGACAGCCGGGGAATGCTGTGAAAAGGGAGCCGAGATCGATCAGCTCCTTTTTTCGCTGCGAAAGCGTACAGACCTCAGCTGACGTAACTCGAGCCGGAGGACTGATACGGAGCGCCAGGCGCTGCGGTTATAGGTGTAGATGCCGCCGATTTGGATGTCTCCGATCACCTGGTCGTCATCCCGCCTCGCGATCAGCAGCAGCACGCTGGAGGAGTCCTGTGCCTTGCCCTCGATGTACTGGAAGATTTGCTCGCGGGTATAATGCTTCTGCGTGCCAGTCAGCCGTCGTGTTTCGCGATAGTATAAGGAATGGTAATTTATGGAAATTGCGAGCGGGGAAAGGGCGTAGGTAGCCACCTGATTTTGCCATCCGGGAGGTTACTCGTCTATTCGGGTGATTGCTCCCCTGCATATACACATAGAGTCTTCAATATTAACAAGAAAGAGGGCGACAGCATGTATTATCCAAGTTCCCATTGGTCGTCATCCCAATCCTCGTCTTACAATCAATCCGCATACTATCCTTCCTCTCATTACCCGTCCGCTTACTCTCCGTCCGTCACTCCCGGGTATCCGCCAGGGCGCGGACACGGGCGGGACCGCAGACGGTGTCCGGACCATTGCAGGAATTGCCCGCCTCAATGCTGCCGACGCCACAGATAATCGCGAGGCCTGAAATTCATAGAGATTTTTCGGCAAAAGCCGTTCATCCGTGGACAGATGCGTTCATGGGTGAATGGCTTTTTGCCACCGTTTGGTTTGAGAAAGTTATTCCGGCTGGTTCCGGGTCTCGCGTCCGACCTGAAAAGGCGATGCCACCCCTTCGTACAGGGGTGCATGGTCATCCCCAGCGGCGGAGGGGGCAGCATCTTCGCCTTTTTTCTCGGGTGCAGCGAAAAGGCGGGTAAAAGTACAAGCAATGGCAGGGCCCCGTTCATATACAAGATTGTATAGAGGACGGAGGAGGTGGACCCATGACCCCGGGAAACAGCGACGCACAAAAAGGTCTCGGTCAACAGCTACAGCGCATCTATCAACAATTGGATAAATTCGAGGAACGGATTGACAAGCTGGAAGGAAAAGTGACAGTCGCCACGAAATGGCTGGAACGAATCGAACATCGGCTAGAGCGTATGGAGGAAGTACGCGCGGAGTTAGTTCAGGCATTGACAAAATTGCAGTATCATGCAGCTATTGAACAACGAAAAGACGGACAAGGAAAATCTGGCACAGATCATCCAAGGAGAAAAAGGAAGAAAGCAGGAGCGCTTTTTGCAAATATGGGCGGTCTTGGGGCCCGTGATCGCCTCCGTCCTCACCTCTTTTTTTTCACGCTTTTTCCTGTAGGAGCGGCGGTTGCGGTTTAAAACAAGTGAAATATGGAAAACATGTGTAAACGTATTCCATTTTTCTACCGTATCTCCCGGCTATACTGGAGCACAAGTAAAAGAAAGAGAGGATCTCCTGTGAAGACGTTTGATGTTTCCATTCTTTCGGCATCCATCCTGTTGGCGGGGCTTGTTGTCCTGGGGGTATACCAGTCGGGACAAAAAGATCTCGATCCCGCACTGGCCAAGGCCGGCGATACGCAGATTACGCAATACCAACTGTACGATGAGATGAAAAGCATGTACGGCAAACAAATGATGAATGAGCTTGTCGCCCAATCGTTGATCAGGCAGGAAGCAAAACTGCAAAATATATCGGTTTCCAAGGAAGAGCTGGACAAAGAAGTCAGTGCGATGAAGCAGCAGATCGGCAGCGACCAGGCTTTCCATGATTACTTGAGCAGCATGGGAATGAACGAGCAGAAGCTGCGCGAGAAGATGGAAGTACTGTTGACCCGCGACAAATTGCTGGACCAGGCGTTTCCGGTGACGGAGGAACAAATCCAGCAGTATTACCAGGCGAACAAGAACCAGATGGGGTCGCCTGCTCCGGAATTGGACAAAGTCCGGGAGCAGATCAAGTCGGTTCTGGCGGACAACAACCGCAGCGAGAACTACAGCCAATGGATGGAAACCATCGAAAAGAATCACAAGGTCGAATGGTATGATCCGACTTTGGCGAATGAAGCAGAGGGCGACAGCGCCCCAGCGCCGGCCGGAGCGAAGACCAATCAATAAATATAGATGGCGGATAAGGCCTGTGTCGCGACATGCTCGCGGCGCAGGCCTTTTTGCGCGTCCGTATGTAACGGGACGGGCAAGGCAAAACGGCTGGTAATGATTTGGCCAAGCGAGACGTCGTGGAAAAAGGAGGGGGACGTCTGCTTTGTCAAGCTGTCGGGCAGTGGCGCTGCTTCGCAAAAAAATAATGCGGTAGGAAAAGCGCGACAGGGAATACTGTAAAGACCCGAAGAAGGAGGCAGATGGGCGTGGACGGATTGCTGATGAAGCTGATCGTAAGTCCGATCGTAGTGGTGGCGGCGGATGCGCTGTTTCCGGAAGTGAATTATTCCTCTCTCTATTACTCGGTCGGTATAGGTTTCGTGCTGGCTCTGGCAGGATATTGGCTGGAGCGGCTGGTTTTTCGGCCGGGCACCCTCTGGCTGACTACGGCCCTCGATATGATCGTCGGCTTTGTCGTTGTGTACGCGAGCCCCTTTGTGTTGGCGGAGGCAGCCCAGATCACGCCGATGGGCGCTGGCTTTGTGGTGATATTTTACGGAGTGGCAGAGTACCTGCAGCACGGCTGGCTGATTCGGACAGGCAGGGTCACGGAAAGCGAATAGGAGGGAGAGCCCCCGCACACTCGAGCCGAGTGTGTTTTTTTGCGGCCGAGCTTTGACAGGCCGAGGAAGGTCGGGATATTCTACTGGGAGAAGACAGCACGGCGGCGCGTTGGCTGGACGGGGCTTGAGGGGGATATCATGCGGGCAATCATGTTGGGAGCAGTAGCTTCGCTTTTTTTCGCGACGACCTTTGTATGGAACAGAGCCATGGAGCTGTCGGGCGGCAGCTGGCTGTACAGCGCATCGCTTCGGTATTTGTTCACCGCAGGCGAATCCGGCGTTGTTGACCAACAGATCGTTTTGTCCGTGGCGGCTGATGATGCCTGCGACACCCTCGCCGAGTTGCTGTGCAGATGTGACATCTAGGGAAATTGCTTCCATATAATCAGTTGCTATATTCGTTTTTGCCATTTTGTCAAGAGGCCCTCGTTTTTCTATGTCTCGCATGGTAGCAATTACTTGAAAGCCGGCCTCGGCTAATGCGCATGAAGCATGTAATCCGAACCCGCTGGAGGCTCCTGTAACGAGTGCAACCGGCCTTTTTCGCCTGTTTTTCTCCTTTTTCCTGCCAAATCAGGATGGATTTAACGAGAAAGTTCACAAATTTGTTCATAAATTTGTTAACAAAATGATAACAAACAGCCTTTAGATTAAGGGAAATTTATGTATACTTAAATGGTTAGCACGCGCGGGTAGAAGTCTGCAATCCCTTACTCTATTTGTTTGATTTTGGAATGGTTGCTAATACTTTTCGTGGTTGGGTATTATAGGTGGGAAGTAGTAGAGGGCCATTCTTGCAAAAAAAAGAGTACGAAACTTCTAGTTGCAAGCGTGGCTAGAACGTTACCAACACGCAGAAAGAGGGGTTCATGGGTATGAAGGGTTGGCAACAGTTTTGGCGTCAGCTTTCGCTATTTGTTCTGCTGGCGCTGGCATTAACCGGTTGTGGCAAAGATGAGCTCTCCGCGCTCAAGCCTTCCGGTCCCGTTGCAGCGATGCAATTTGACTTAATGAAGCTGTCCTCCGCTATCATGGTCGGCGTTTTTATTGTCGTTGTGCTGATCTTCACGTACGTCCTTATCCGATACCGCAAGCGTCCTGGACAGCAAGGAATTCCGAAACAGGTGGAAGGCAATCATGCACTTGAAATTCTTTGGACAGTAATTCCATTCCTGCTTCTGATTGTAATGGCGATCCCGACTGTCACGACCGGTTTCGCTCTCCACAAGGACTACACAAAAGAGGAAGCGCTTCAAGTGAATGTGACGGCGCATCAGTTCTGGTGGGAATTTGAATACCCGGATCTTGGTGTAGCGACAGCACAGGATCTGGTACTGCCAGTGGGCAAAAAAGTTCAGTTTCATTTGACGTCTGCTGACGTGGTGCACGCATTCTGGATTCCGGCATTGGGCGGAAAAATCGATACCAACCCGGGTCAGGAAAACAAAATTTGGCTGCAGGCTGATAAGACAGGCACTTTCTATGGAAAGTGCGCGGAGCTCTGTGGAGCGTCCCACGCCTTGATGGACTTCAAGGTGGAGGTATTGGACCAGACTGCGTTTGACAAATGGGCTGACCGCATGAAAGGCGTTCAAGCCGCAGAGCCAGCAACAGCTGCCGGCGCGAGCGCGGCACAAGGTCAAGAAATCTTCGACAAGAGCTGTCTGGGATGCCACGCGGTGGCAGGCAAAGGCGGCAAAATGGGTCCAAACCTGACCAACTTCGCAGATCGCGAGCGTGTAGCGGGTATTCTCGCCCACACTCCTGAAAACGTCGCAGAGTGGCTGAAAGATCCGCAAAAGGTGAAGCCGGGCAACAACATGCCGAACCTGAATCTGGAAGATCAACAAGTGAAAGCGCTTGTTGATTATCTGAACACACTCACTGTGAAATAACAGTAAGATTGGTAAAAAGAAATTACCCGTCATAGGCAGTGACGCTTAAAAGGAGGTAAACCTGTGTCTGCACATGCTTCTCACGCACCAAAGCGCTCAGGGCTGTGGGATTGGCTCACGACAGTGGACCATAAGAAAATCGCCATCCTGTATTTGATTGCTGGTGGGCTTTTCTTCCTGGTTGGCGGTTTCGAGGCCCTGTTGATTCGTTTGCAGTTGATGTATCCAGAGGCTTCTGTCGTTGGCGCCAAGACGTTTAACGAATTAATCACCATGCACGGTACCACGATGATCTTCCTGGCAGTGATGCCGGTCATCTTCGCTTTGATGAATGCAGTCGTTCCACTCCAAATCGGCGCCCGCGACGTTGCGTTCCCGTTCGTGAACGCACTCAGTTTTTGGCTCTTCTTCTTCGGAGGAGTGCTGATGAACACCAGCTGGTTCCTCGGGGGAGCACCTGATGCCGGTTGGACATCGTATCCGACTTTGGCTTTGAACCAATACAGCGGCCACGGTGTGGACTTCTACGTACTGGGTCTGCAGATTGCCGGTCTCGGCACGCTGATTGGTGGGATCAACTTCCTGGTTACGATCATCAACATGCGTGCGCCAGGCATGACGTTCATGCGCATGCCAATGTTCACCTGGTCGTCTTTTGTTACATCCGGTTTGATTCTGTTTGCATTCCCGGCCATCACCGTTGGCCTGGTTCTGCTGATGTTTGACCGCCTGTTCGGCGGCAACTTCTTCAACCCGGATGCGGGCGGTAACGTGGTCATCTGGGAGCACCTCTTCTGGATCTTCGGTCACCCGGAAGTATACATCCTGATTCTTCCTGCGTTCGGTGTCATTTCCGAGGTGGTCTCCACCTTTTCGAAAAAGCGCCTGTTCGGTTACAGCTCCATGGTGTTCGCGACAGCGCTGATCGGTTTCCTCGCCTTCATGGTGTGGGCTCACCATATGTTCACAACGGGCCTGGGCGCTATCGCCAACACGCTGTTCGGTCTGGCAACGATGCTAATTGCGGTGCCTACGGGGATTAAAATCTTCAACTGGCTCTTGACCATGTGGGGCGGCCAAATTACCTTCCCGACAGCCAACCTGTGGGCAGTCAGCTTCATTCCGACCTTTACCATCGGCGGGATGACAGGGGTTATGCTCGCGATCCCGCCAGCGAACTACCAATACCACGACAGCTACTTCGTAGTCGCCCACTTCCACTACGTCATCGTAGGGGGGCTCGTATTCGGACTGTTCGCGGGTCTGTACTACTGGTGGCCCAAAATGTTCGGGAAAATGCTCAATGAAACACTGGGAAAATGGAACTTCTGGACCTTCTTCATCGGTTTCCATCTGACGTTCTTCCCGCAGCACTTCCTGGGTCTGATGGGGATGCCGCGCCGCGTCTTCACCTACCTGAAGGATCAAAACCTCGACGTGGGCAACTTTATCAGTACGATTGGCGTATTCGGCATGACGATTGGGACCATCCTGTTCCTCGTGAACGTTGCCGTGACGGCAAAAAGCTCCAAACGGGCTCCTGCCGACCCGTGGGATGGCCGCTCTCTGGAATGGTCGATTCCATCGCCGCCGCCGGAGTACAACTTCGCACAGACTCCGCTGGTTCGCGGTCTGGATGCGTTCTGGATCGAAAAAATGGCTGGCAACAAAGGCATGACGCCTGCAGAGCCGCTCGGCGACATCCATATGCCGTCGCCGTCGTTCCTGCCGTTCCTGATGTCTGTCGGTCTGTTTATCGCAGGCTACGGCTTCTTGTACCACAACTACGTAGTCGTCGTGATCGGGCTAATAGTGACCTTCGCCTGCATGATAGCCCGTTCCGTCAAGGACGATCCGGGCTATCATATTCATGAGGACGAAATCGAGGATAAGGGGGTTAAGGCTTAATGGCTACCCATCATGCAAATGCAGTTTTGCCTGACGAACCGGAAAAAGCCACCCTTGAAGGCAAGAACAAGATTCTTGGCTTCTGGCTCTTCCTTGGTGGAGAGACTGTTCTCTTCGGTTCCCTGTTTGCTACCTTCATCGCGCTGCGCGACCAGGTCAACGGCGGTCCGACTGGGCAGGAATTGTTCGAATTGCCGCTCGTTGCTTCGGCAACCCTGCTTCTTTTGACGAGCTCCATGACCGCCGTTATGGCGACGCAGGCCCTGCACAAGAAAAATCTGAAGCAGATCCAGGTGTGGCTGACGATTACGGTACTGCTCGGTCTCGGGTTCCTCGGCCTGGAGATTTACGAGTTCACGCATTACGTGCACGAAGGGCATAAAATCTCGTCGAGTGCGTTCGGTTCTGCCTTCTACACCCTTGTCGGATTCCACGGTGGACACGTAGCGTTCGGGATTCTCTGGATTATTCTTCTGCAAGTATCCGCAACGAAAAAGGGCCTGACTGTGGTGACCGCTCCGAAATTTTACCTGGCCTCCCTGTACTGGCACTTTATCGACGTCGTCTGGGTGTTCATCTTTACCGTGGTATATCTCATGGGTATGATCGGTGGAAAGGTGGGATAAACAATGGGAGCACACGCTGAAGAAGGAGTGCGCAAGCCAAAAGTGAAGCACGACGGTCCCAAAAGACATGTCGTTGCGTTCATCGGTTCCCTCGTACTGACGGCACTGGCATTTGTCGCGGTAGCCTACGATGTGATTCCGTCAGGCTTTACCGTACCATTCATTATCGTTCTGGCTTTTGTGCAAGCGTTATTTCAGCTTTTTGTCTGGATGCACATGGACCAAAAGGGTCACGAATTTGCGCGGATCAGCATTTTTGCAGGGTTGTTCGTGATCCTGATGGTGGTTATCGTGTTTGTGCTCTGGGTTTGGATCTAAAAGAAGCGAGAGGGTGGGCATACGTCCGCCCTTTTTCTATTAGTCCGTATACATGGCCGCTCCTCTCAGTACGATTAAGGAGAGGAGCTTTTTTGCATTCGGTTCGGAGAAATGGAAAAAGGAAAATGCTTGCGCCAATTCTCAAGAGTTTATATAATAAAAACCATAACGCGCGTTAAAATAACGTTATATTAATTAGTCGTCACATGTTTAAGGCAATTTCTATTAGGAAAGGAGGGATCATGATGGTGAAATGGGTGGCTGTTTATCGCAAGCCGGATGATGTCGAAGCATTTGACAAGCATTACAATGAAGTTCATGCCCCGTTGGCGGCAAAAATGCCCGGCTTGCTCAAGATGGAAGTAAGCAAGATTTACGGCACGCCTGTGGGAGAAAGTGACCTGCACCTGATTGCAGAAATGTACTTCGAATCAAAAGAAGCGTTGTTGGAAGCGTTGTCATCAACGGAAGGCCGTGCAGCAGGGAAAGACCTGCGCGGTTTTGCAGGGCCATTGGTAACGATGCACTTTGCGGAAGTGGTATAGGCGGCATGAGCGCGAAGCCGACGATTGACGAACGCGAGGTTCATCAAGAACGATATCGCTTGAGGAGCAAGAGGCACAATAAGGAAAATTGCAAAAGGCTCCTTTCACTGTTTTCCGTGACATGACAAAAAGGGGACGCAGCTATGTCTGAAGAAATTCGCAATCGGTTTAATGACTACCTGGGCATCGAGCTCATCCATCGCGATGAAAAAGGCTGCAAGGTAGCTCTGAAAATCCGTCCTGAGCTGTACAACAGCATCGATGGCGTCGTTCACGGAGGAGTCACTTCCACTCTGGCCGATGTCGCCATGGGTCATGGCGCCGCCCCCCATGTGGACGGTGTACAGCAATGCGTCACTGTCGAAAGCAAGATTCAGTATTTGTATCCGGCGCGAGGAGAACTGTTGGAGGCGCAGGCGTACGTGCTGAAGAGCGGCAGAAGCCTGATCATCATGGAAGCGCGCGTCAGCTGTGATGGCAAACTCGTCGCAGTCGCGACCGGCACCTACGCGCGGACCAAGCAGGCATAAATTCGGCAGTTGCACGAGGAGGATGAAGATGAGTCAGGAAGTCGTGCGGTACGAAAAGGACGGACACATTGGGCTGATCACGCTCAACCGTCCGGAAGAGCTGAATGCACTCAATTACGATGCCTTGCATCGTTTGGGTGAGATCTTGGAAGAAATTCGTTTGAACTCCAAAGAAGTTCGGGTCGTTCTGGTCAAAGCAGAGGGGCGCGCCTTTTGCGCAGGGGCAGACCTGAAGGAGCGCCGTACGCTAAGCGAGCAGCAGGTTCGCCGCAATGTACGCAAAATTCGGAATGTATTCACCGCTCTGGAAAGGCTGCCGCAGCCGACGATCGCCCTGATCAACGGCTTTGCGTTTGGAGGGGGTTTCGAGCTGGCGCTGGCCTGTGATTTCCGCTTTGCGGTGGCAGAGGCGAAAATGGGGCTGACCGAAGTGAGCCTGGGCATCATTCCAGGTGCCGGCGGTACGCAGCGTCTGTCGCGCCTGATCGGTCCGTCCAAGGCCAAAGAGCTGATCTTGACCGCCCGCAAAATCACTGCCGAAGCTGCCTACGCACTCGGCTTCGTGAGCGGTGTGGCCCAGGATGCAGCCGAACTGCAGGAGCTGGCTGGCGGATTGGCGCAGGAGATTTTGGCCAACGCGCCGCTCGCCGTCTACCAGGCGAAAGCAGCGATTGACCGCGGCTTTAGCGTTGATTTGCAAACGGGGCTGGACGTGGAGACCATGTGCTACGAAGTGATTATTCCGACCAAGGACCGGGTGGAAGCGCTGGAAGCCTTCCGCGAAAAGCGCAAGCCGGTGTTTACAGGCGAGTAACAGCAAACGAGAAAACTACAACGAAAACGTTGAGAAATGAGGGAACGGGTATGATTTTTAACATGGAAATGGAAACGCTGTCAAGAGAAAAAATGACAGAATTGCAACTGAAACGTCTGCAAGAAACCGCAAAGCAAGTGTATGAACGAGTCCCCTTTCATAAAAAGGCGTTTGATGAAGCGGGCGTAAAGCCTGAAGACATCAAGTCCATCGAGGATATTCAAAAGCTTCCGTTCATGAAGAAAAAAGACCTGCGTGAAAACTATCCGTTCAACCTGTTCGCTGTCGACATAAAGGAAGTGTCGCGTATCCACGGTTCATCTGGTAGCAAAGGGAAACCGACTGTTGTCGGCTACTCCAAAAACGACCTGGACAACTGGGCGGAAATCGTAGGACGTGCGATCTGTTGTGCGGGCGGCGAGCCTGGCGATATTTTCCACAACGCTTACGGCTACGGCCTGTTTACCGGCGGACTCGGGCTGCACAACGGCATCGAAAGCATGGGAGCAGTCGCGGTTCCGGTCTCCGGCGGGAATACGCCTCGCCAGATTACCCTGATCGAGGACTTCAAGCCGCGCGGCATTTCCGGCACGCCGTCCTATATCCTGAACATCGTCGAAGAGATGAAAAAACAAGGGCTCAATCCGCGGGAGACGAGCCTCAAATACGGAATCTTCGGTGGCGAGCCATGGTCGGAGGAAATGCGCGCGCAGCTGGAAGCGGAGCTGGACATCAAAGCCATCGATATTTACGGTCTCTCCGAAGTCATGGGGCCAGGTGTGTCCATCGAGTGCCATGAAGCACAGGACGGCCTGCATATCGCAGAAGACCATTTCTATGCGGAAATTATCGATTCAGACACAGGCGAGGTGCTGCCGTACGGCCAAGAAGGCGAGCTGGTTTTCACCTCTTTGACCAAGGAAGCCTTCCCGGTGATTCGTTATCGCACAGGGGATATCGCCTCCCTCAATCCGGAGCCTTGTAAATGCGGACGCACCTCGATTCGCATGTCCCGGATCAAAGGCCGCGTGGACGACATGCTGATCATTCGCGGGGTCAACGTCTTCCCGACGGAGATCGAGTCGGCTCTGCTCACATTCAGACAGCTGGCGCCGCACTATCAGGTCGTGATCGAACGGGATGGCGCGCTGGACCGCTTTGAAGTCCACTGCGAGCTGACAGCGGAATTCATGAAAGAAGTCGGCTCGATTGAAAGCGCTGCCTTGGCGCCTTTGGTGAAAGAAATCAGCCACCTGATCAAAAATACGCTGGGCGTCTCGGTCGTGCTGCGTTGCCTGCCGCCGAATTCCCTCGTGAGAAGCGAAGGCAAAGCCATTCGCGTGGTGGACAACCGCAACAAGTCGCAGGCAGTGATCTGATCGCATCTCGACGAGAAAGGGGGATGAGCCCGTGTCTTATGCGTTCATCACGACCGGTCGCGAAGAAGGAGTCGGCATGATTATTCTCAATCGCCCGAAAATTCTTAATGCATTGAACCTGACATTGATCGATGAACTCGTCGCGGAGCTGGAGAAGCTGGACAAAGACCCGGACATTCGCGCGATCTTGCTCACCGGCAACGAGAAGGCTTTCGCAGCCGGAGCGGACATCAATGAAATGGTCGAGGCATCGGCCATCGAGATCATGAAGCGGGATCAATTTGCTGTTTGGGACCGCATCTCGCTGATTTCCAAGCCGATCATCGGGGCCGTCAGCGGCTTTGCCCTGGGTGGCGGTTGCGAGCTGATGATGAACTGCGACATCGTGATCGCATCGGAGACGGCGGTCATCGGCCAACCGGAAATCAAGCTCGGCGTGATGCCGGGAGCAGGCGGCACGCAGCGTCTGGTCCGAGCCGTGGGGCTGAGAAAAGCGATGGAGATGCTGCTGACGGGCGAGCCGATCTCGGCAAATGAAGCGCTGCGCTGCGGCCTGGTCAATCGCGTGGTGCCAGTAGAAGCCTATTATCAGGAGGCGCTGAAGCTGGCGAAGCAAATCGCGGCTCAGCCGCCCCTCGCCGTGCAGGTCATCAAGAAAGCGGCGAACAAGGCGGAGGATCTGCCGCTGCAGGATGGGATGGAGTACGAGCGCAACGGCTTCTACCTGCTGCTGGCAAGCGAGGATCGAAAAGAAGGCATGCAGGCTTTTTTGGAAAAGCGCAAACCCCGGTTCACGGGAAACTAGGAGGCGGCCATGTACGAAACGATTCTGTATGAAGTATCGGAAGGCGTTGCGATCCTGACTCTGAATCGGCCGGATAAATTCAATGCGTTCACGCAAACCATGAACAAGGAAATCACGGATGCGCTGAAGCAGGCGCAAAAGAACCCGGCCGTCCGCTGCATTCTGCTGACGGGGGCGGGGCGCGCTTTCAACGCGGGGCAGGACCTCGGCGATGTGGCAGGCGGGGAAGTAGACTATGGCGGATTTTTACGCGAGCGCTACAACCCGATGATTCTCCAATTTCAAAAAACGGAGAAGCCGATCGTCGCGGCTGTCAACGGAGTGGCAGCAGGCGCTGGCATGAGCGTGGCTCTGGTTTGCGACATCCGTCTGGCATCGGAAAAGGCGTCGTTCGTCAACGCTTTCGTCAACATTGGGCTGGTGCCGGATTCGGGCGGCTGCTATTTCTTGCCGCGCATCGTGGGAATAGGCAAGGCGCTGGAGCTGGCGATGACCGGGGAGAAGGTCTCGGCGGCAGAAGCGTTGCGGATCGGGCTCGTCAATCAGGTGTTTCCGGCAGACAGCTTCCAGGAGGAGGCGCTGGCGTATGCGCGCAAGCTCGCTGCATTGCCTACCCGGGCGATCGGCTTGATCAAACGGACGATGTACAAAGGTCTCGAGCTGAATTTGGAAGAGACGCTCGCCTATGAAGCGTTTGCCCAAGAGGCCGCAGGCAGCATGGAGGATCACCGGGAAGGAGTTACCGCCTTCATGGAAAAGCGTGCTCCTCGTTTTACAGGCCGCTAAGGCGAAGGGGAGGGAAAGAGAAGTGGGGAGAAAAACCGTAGGAGTGATCGGAGGAGGGACGATGGGAGCAGGGATCGCTCTCGTCTGTGCCCGCAAAGGCCACAGCGTGCTGCTGATGGACGCCAATCAGGCCGTACTGGAGAAAGCGCTGAACTACCTGCGATCGGTCCTGACCAAGGACGTCGAAAAAGGGAAGATCAGCGAGCAGCAAAAAAGCGATACGCTGGAGCGGGTCCGCTTGGTGTCCGAGATGGAAAAGCTTGCGGACAGCGACATGGTCATCGAAGCCGTGCCGGAGCGGCTTGAACTGAAGAAAAGCATTTTTGGCGATCTCTCCCGCATTTGCGGGAGCGATGCGCTGCTGTTGACCAATACGTCCTCCATTTCCATCACGGAAATCGCCGGAGGACTGCCTCATCCGGAGCGTATTCTCGGGTTTCATTTTTTCAATCCCGCGCCGGTCATGCCTCTGGTCGAGGTGATCCGCGGAAAGAAGTCCAGCGAGGAAAATGTGCAGGCGGCGTACCGCTTTGCCGAGGAGCTGGGCAAAGTGCCGGTGCTCGTCACGGACACGCCGGGCTTTATCGTGAACCGCATCGCCCGGCCTTACTATAATGAAGCTTTGCGCATACTCGGAGACAACGTCGCCCGTGTGGAGCAGATTGACCGGATCATGAAGCAAGCCGGCGGATTCAAAATGGGCCCGTTCGAGCTCCAGGACATGATCGGCATCGACATCAACTTTGCCACGACCCAATCCGTGTACAACGACTTTTTCCAGGAAGGTCGATTCAAGCCCAGCCGGATTCAGCAGCGGATGGTACAGGCAGGCAGTCTGGGCAGAAAGACGGGGGATGGCTTCTATGACTACAGCAAATAAGGCGGTTTTGCTCGCGGGGGACAGCCCGCTGCATGCGGAACTGCATCAAATACTGACCGCGAACGGGTATCGCGTCATCTCCCTCGCAGAAGCGGCAGCCGAGCCGGAAGCGATTATTTTGGCGCTGGAAGTAAACAATCTCGATCTGGATGCGAAAAAGGAGCAGCTCAGCGAAATCGACCGCCTGCTGGCTCCGTCCGTGCCGATCGTGACCACGTCTCTGGCGGTCACGGCGACGGAGGCGGCCTCCTGGACCCGGCATCCGCAGCGCGTATGCGGCTTTGGCACATTGGTTCCGCTGGCGGAGCGCCAGCTGATCGAGGTGGCTTTGGCCCTGCAGACGGCGGCATCTGCGATCGAGGCGACGCAAGCCTTCTTTCACTCGCTCGGCAAGGAAGTGGAGATCGTCGAGGATGAGGTTGGGCTTGTCTTTCCGCGCATTCTTGCCCTGATCATCAATGAGGCGGCATTTGCGTTGATGGAAAAGACAGCGACGCCGCAGGACATCGACATCGCGATGAAAAAAGGCACGAATTATCCGTTCGGCCCTCTCGAATGGGCGGACCGGATCGGGCTGGACGAGATTTATGCGATCTCCAGAGGCTTGCAGCGCGATCTGGCAGAGGAACGCTACCGCACCGCTCCCCTGCTGCGCAAGCTGGTTCTGGCGAAGCGCTTCGGCGTTCGGAGCGGCCAAGGCTTTTACAGCTATGGGCAAAAAGGCGGAGGTGAGGTCTGATGGCGGCACGGGAAGAAGTTTACGTAGCGGCGGTGGTGCGCACGCCGATCGGCAAGCTGGGCGGCAGCCTGAAACACACGCCGATTGACGATCTGACCGCGATCGTGCTGAACGGCGCACTCGATCAGGCAGGACAAACAGGCGATGCTGTCGATGGCGTGATCATGGGGAACGTGATTTCAGCGGGGCCCTTTATCAACATTGCCCGCGTCGGCTTGCTGAAGGCAGGACTGCCGGAGAGCGTACCGGGCCTGACGGTGAATCGCGTCTGCGCCTCGGGGCTGGAAGCGGTCAACCTGGCGGCCCAGTCCATCATGGCGGGGCATAGCAGCGTCATGTTGGCCGGTGGCGTGGAGAACCTGACCCGCTCCCCGTACATCATGGAGAAGTTTGAGCAGCCGTACCAGCGCGGGGGACAGACGTTGATCGAATCGTTCGGCGGTCCGCGCTCGGCGCCCATCGCTTTGTACGGAGAGCTGACGATGGGCGACACGGCGGAAAATGTGGCCGAAAAATTCGGGGTCAGCCGCGAGGAACAGGATCGGTTCGCTGCCGAAAGCCAGCGGAGAGCCGTCGCTGCGATCGATGCCGGCCTGTTCCGCGAGGAGATCATTTCGGTGACGCTGCGCGGGAAAAAGGGAGAGGAAACCATTTTCGACACGGACGAGTTTCCGCGCCGCGAGACGAGCGTGGAGTCTCTGGCCAAGCTGCGCCCTGCTTTCCGCAAGAACGGGACGGTGACAGCGGGCAATTCGTCGGGAATCAACGATGGCGCCGCCGCTTTGCTGCTCATGAACAAGGAAAAGCTGAGCGCGACCGGGCTGCAGCCTCTGGGACGCATCGTTCACTTTACTACGGCTGGCGTGGATCCGCGCATCATGGGCATCGGACCAGTGGCAGCCATCCGCAAGCTGCTCGCGGAAACAGGCATGTCCGTCGACCAGATCGATCTGTTTGAGCTGAATGAAGCCTTTGCTTCCCAATCCATTGCCTGCATGCGCGAGCTCGGCTTGCCTGCGGAGAAGACCAATGTGAACGGGGGAGCGATCGCACTCGGACATCCGCTCGGCTGCAGCGGGGCCAGACTGGCCGGCACCATCCTGTACGAGCTGCGCCGCCGCAAAGCGCGCTACGGCATCGTATCCCTGTGCATCGGCGGCGGTCAAGGATTGGCTACACTGGTGGAAGCCTTGTAGCCCATAGAGAGCAAAATTGGACAGGATGGAGGAGCGTAAGATGAACACACCTGTAATCATAGATGCGATACGGACACCGATCGGCCGCATCGGGGGAGCCCTCAAGGACGTGCGTCCGGACGATCTCGGAGCCTTGGTGATCGGCAAGCTGCTGGAGCGAAACGCCATCGATCCGGCGACGATCGACGATGTCATTTTGGGCTGCGCCAACCAGGCGGGCGAGGACAACCGCAACGTAGCGCGGATGTCCTTGCTGCTGGCAGGAGTGCCGGTAGAAGTTCCGGGGGTCACGGTAAACCGCTTGTGCGGATCCGGACTGGAGGCTGTCAACCAGAGCGCCCATGCGATCAAGGCTGGGGCAGGGAAGGTCTACATAGCAGGCGGCACCGAGAGCATGACGCGCTCGCCGCTGGTGATGATGAAGCCTGGCACGGCGTTTGCCCGCGGCAATCAGCAGCTGGTGGATACCACCTTGGGCTGGCGGCTGGTCAACGACAAGATGAAAGAAATGTACCCGCCGATCAGTCTGGGAGAGACTGCGGAGAAAGTGGCGGAGCAATACGGCATCAGCCGCGAAGCGCAGGATGAGTTTGCCCTGCGCAGCCAGCAGAACTATGCGAAAGCGCTGGAAAAAGGCTTGTGGGAAGCAGAGATCGTTCCAGTGGAGCTGCGCGGCCGCAAAGGAGAGGTCACGCTGTTCGAGCGCGACGAGCACGCCCGTCCGGAGACGACGATCGAGCAGCTGCAAAAGCTGAGTCCGGCCTTCAAGGAGAACGGCACGGTCACGGCTGGCAATTCCAGCGGGCTGAATGACGGGGCGAGCGCGCTGCTCATCATGGAGCAGGAAGCCGCTTTGGCCGCTGGCCTGAAGCCGCGCGCCAGGATCGTGGCTTCTGCTGTAGCAGGCGTCGATCCGTCCGTGATGGGGATCGGGCCGGTTCCCGCTACTCGCAAAGCTTTGAAGCTGGCCGGGCTTTCTATCGAGCAGATCGACCTGTTTGAGTTCAACGAGGCTTTTGCGGCCCAGGCAGTGGCCTGCGTGGGCGAGCTGGGCATGAATCCGGAGCTGGTGAACGTAAACGGCGGAGCGATCGCCCTGGGCCATCCGCTCGGCTGCAGCGGCGCGCGCATCCTGACGACGCTTCTACATGAAATGGAGCGACGCGGGGCTCGTTACGGCCTGGCATCCATGTGCATCGGCGTCGGCCAAGGCATCGCGACCATCATCGAGCGTGCATAAGCCGGACTGACGAGGGGGTGATCATCTTGAAAAAAGGAAGCTGCAGCCCGGTACGACCGCACAATTTACCCTGATAGTCTCAGCAGACATGTTCCCAGCCTTTGACGGGGAAGTCATCCATCCGGTCATGTCTGCCTTCAGCATGATTTACCACATGGAAAAAGCAGAGCGTTACGTCCTTCTGCCCCATTTGGAGGAGCATGAGGAAGGCTCCGGTTTGGCGATCGATATCAAGCATGTAGGTCCTGCCGTTGTCGGACAGGAGGTCACCTTCCGCGCAGTTTGTGTGGAAGTGACGGAAAAGCGGGCGGTCTGCGAGGTTACGGCAGACACCCCGCGCCATCGAGTCGGAGTAGGCTTGTTTACGCAGGCTATTTCCAACAAGGCAGACATGCATCGCCGCTTTCAGCAATTACAGGCCGAAATCGACAATAGAAAAATATGACGGTAAAAAATATGACAGAATAAATTGACTGTTTTGAAATGTTTTAATATAATGACGTAAGTATTACGTTATATAAGTATAATGTCATATGAACTGGATCGATTCACGCACAGTCAAAGAATATGATACAATGTCACAGCGAACAGGTATGAATCGATCTGGGGGTAGAAGACGTGAAGCCACAGTCTATGCTGTTTACGATTTACGGTGAATATGTCCGGCATTACGGGAGCGAAATCTGGATTGGCAGTTTGACCAAGCTCATGGGGGAGTTCGGCTTGTCCGAGCCGGCTGTCCGAGCCGCCATTTCCCGGATGCTTCGCCAAGGCTGGCTGGAGTCGCGAAAGGTAGGAAACCGCAGTTATTATTCCGTATCCGAGCGTGGAAAAAAGCGGCTGGAGGAGGCGGCAGCGAGGATCTACAAGGTGGAGTCGGGCGTCTGGGACGGCAAGTGGTGCATGGTAAGCTACAACATTCCGGAGGAGCGTCGGGCTTTGCGCGACCAGCTGCGCAAGGAGTTGGGCTGGATGGGCTTTGGCATGCTGACGACGAGCACCTGGATCAGTCCCAACAACCTGAGCGAGCCAATCAAGGAATTGATCGGGGCCCAGGAAATTACGGAATACGTGGAGGTGTTCACGGCCGAGCACGTCGGCAGGAGCGATCCGCGGCAGCTGGTGCAGAAGTGCTGGAACATCGACGAGATCAACGCCAAGTACAAGCAGTTCATCGATATATACCGCGCGGAATACGAGGAACTGAAGGAGCGCATTCGCCAGAACGAGGATGTGCCGGACAGTCTCTGCTTTGTGAATAAAACCGAGCTGGTCCACCAATACCGCAAGTTTTTGTTCATCGACCCCGATTTGCCGCAGGAATTGCTGCCGGAGCTATGGTTGGGAAAAGAAGCCGACGAGCTCTTCCAAAATTATTATCAATTGTTGAATCCCGGGGCCGTTCGATTCTTTGAGATGGTGTACGAGGCAGCGCCAGAAAAGTAAGGCGCGGCAGCTGCGCACCAGTCAAACGCCCTAGTGCGTACTAGGGCTTTTCTTATAAATTATGTTTCCAATAAATGAAATGTAAGCGTTTTTAAATGGAAAATAGAGATGAATAAGGGGGTACAGTACGAGCATGACGGAATTGTTGCAATACGTTGCTAATGGCTTGGTAAGCGGCGGCATTTACGCCATCGTCGCGGTGGGATTCATCACGATCTACAATGTCAGCAAAGTAATCAACCTGGCACAGGGCGAGTTTTTGATGCTGGGCGGGATGGTCACAGTAGCCATGATCGGGATGAACGTCCCGTACGCGCTGGCGGCTTTGCTGGCGGTCCTGATCGTCACGCTCGTCGGGGTGCTGATGCAGAAATATGTAATCGCTTACGTCAAAAAGGCGAGCCCGATCAGCTTGATCATTTTGACCATCGGGATCTCTACCCTGATCCGCGGTCTGGCGAGCTTGATCTGGGGCAAGGATGCCTACTCGCTCGATCCGATCACGAGCAATCAGCCGATTACGCTGGGAGGTGTCAACATTGCCCAGCAGAGCATCTGGATTCTGGCCGCCGTGCTGATTGTCTTGTTCCTGCTCTGGTATTTGATGGACAGGACCATGCTCGGCAAAAAGATCAACGCCTGTTCGATCAATCCGATGGCTGCCAGGCTGATGGGGATCAGTCCCGCAAAAATGAGCATGCTGGCGTTTGGCATCAGCGGGGCGACAGGGGCCATCGCCGGGATTGTGATCGCACCCTTAAGCGTGACCTCATACGATATTGGCGTGCTGCTCGGGATCAAAGGCTTCGCGGCAGCCATTCTGGGCGGGCTGGGCAATCCGCTGGGATCAACCGTCGCCGCCTTTATCCTCGGAATCGTGGAATCGCTCGGCGCAGGCTACATCAGCTCCGGGATGAAAGACGCCATCGCCTTTCTCGTGTTGATCGTGATGCTGCTGGTCAAGCCATCCGGCATCTTTGGAGAACGCAGCGTAGGAAAAGGAGGTCTATGATGAAGCAACTGATTGGGAAGTGGGGGAAAGGTCTCGGCATCTATCTGGTCATTATGATTCTCTTTCCGTTTGTCATGCCGGACGAATACTACCGCTCCGTCGGAATTATCATCGGCCTGCACGCAATCGTCTCCATCGGCCTGTGTCTGGTCATGGGACTCGCGGGACAAGTTTCTTTGGGACAAGCTGCTTTCTGGGGGATCGGAGCGTATACGTCGGCGGTGTTGACGACCGAATTCGGGCTGACGCCGCTGCTCGGCCTCATCGCTTCCGCAATCGTTCCGGCGCTGTTCGCCTTTATTCTGGGGCGGGCAATAGCGGGATTGCAGGGCTATTACCTGGCGATGGCGACGCTCGCTTTCGGATACATCGTCCAGATCGGCATATCCGAGTGGGAGCCTGTCACGGGCGGAGCCAACGGAATGATCAGCATTCCGAAGATCGGATTCTTCGGCGACAGCGAGCTGTCGATGTACTACCTGATCTGGGGCATCGTCACCTGCGTGTTGCTGTTCTCGCTAAACCTGATGCACTCCCGGGTCGGACGAGCCTTCCGGGCCATCCACAAGAGCGAGATTGCCGCGACATCGATGGGAATCGATGTACGAAAATTCAAACTGAACGCATTCGTTGTCAGCGGAATGTTTGCCGGAGTATCCGGCGGTCTGTACGCCCACTACATGGGCATCCTCGATCCGCAGCCGTTCGGCATGCACGAGTCGACTAAGTTTTTGACGATGGTCGTCGTCGGCGGCATGACGAGCATCTGGGGGGCCTTGATCGGGGCCTTGCTCATCGGATTTATCAGTGAAGGGCTGGTCCTCTTGAGCGAAGTCGTGCCGGGTCTGCAGGGCGATGTGGACACGATCGTGTTCGGCGCCATCCTGGTATTGATCATCATGTTCATGCCGGAAGGACTCGTCCCGCGTGTCCGCTCGATGTACGAGCGGGGACGGACGAAGAAGGCAGCGGCGCAAACGGGACAGCGCATGGAAAGGAAGGCAGCGTCATGACAGCACTTCTCGAGGTACAACAACTCACACGCGACTTCGGCGGCGTACGTGCGGTCAATAGCGTCGATTTTCAGGTGCAGCAGGGCGAGATCCTGGCCCTGATCGGTCCGAACGGCGCAGGGAAAAGCACAGTGCTCAACATGGTGTCCGGTGTCATCCCGCCGTCCAAAGGGGAAATCCGCTTCGGTTCGCAGACGATGACCCGGGTGCCGGGCTATGAATACGCCAAAATCGGGATTACCCGCACCTTCCAAAATCTCCAGACCTTTGATGACATGACCGTGCTGGAGAACGTCATGGTCGGGATGCATACGAAGACGGGGTCGAGCCTGTTTTCCTGCGGGATGAGCCTCGCGTCTGCGCGCCGGGAAGAGCGGCTGATGCAGGAGCGGGCCCGCGAGTGGCTGGAGCGCGTGGGGCTCTCCGCGCTGTCGTCTGCACAGGCGGGCAGTCTGCCTTACGGAAAGCTGCGCCTGATGGAAATCGCCCGGGCGATGGTCGCGGAGCCGAGACTGCTGCTCCTCGATGAGCCGGCGGCAGGGCTGAACCATACGGAAACGGCGGAGATGAGCCTGATGTTTCAGCAGATTCGCCAGAGCGGGACCGCGATCCTGCTGGTCGAGCACGACATGGACATGATCATGACGATCGCAGACCGCATCGTCGTCCTCGATCAAGGCAGCAAAATTGCGGAAGGGACCCCGCGCGAAATTCAGGAGAACCCGCGCGTGATCGCGGCCTACCTGGGAGGAGAAGAACAGGAAGACAGTCGGGGGTGACGAGATGGAAAGAGCGATATTGCGAGTAGAAAGCATGAAGGCCCGCTACGGCCCGGTCGAAGTGCTGCACGGCATCGACCTGCATGTAAACGAGGGAGAGATCGTCTCCCTGCTCGGCTCCAACGGGGCGGGCAAGACGACGCTGCTCAATTGCATCTGCGGCTTGCACGGGGCCAAGGAAGGCAAGGTCTGGTTTCGGGATCAGGACATCACCCGCATTCCGGCGGAGCTGGTGGTCTCGCGAGGAATGGCGCATGTGCCCGAGCGCAGGCAGATTTTCTCGACCTTGACCGTCGAAGACAATCTGTGGCTGGGGGCCTCGCACCGGATGCCCAGGACGAGCAAGCGGGAAGTCGCCGAGGAGATGGCGGCGGTGTACGAGCGTTTCCCGATCCTCGCCGAGCGCAAATGGCAATTGGGAGGGACCCTCTCCGGCGGCCAGCAGCAAATGCTGGCGATCGGCAGAGCCCTGCTCTCCCGGCCAAAGCTGTTGCTGCTGGACGAGCCGTTACTCGGGCTGGCGCCTCTGATCGCCAAGGAAATCTTGACGATCGTCCAGGAAATTCGCTCCCAGTGGGGGACGACGGTGCTGCTGGTGGAGCAAAATGCCCGCGCCGCCCTGGCTATTTCAGACCGGGCGTACGTGCTCAGCACCGGAGAAGTCATGCTGGAAGGGACTGCGGAGATGATCCGAAACGACCCGCGTGTGCAATCTGCCTACCTGGGACATTCCCACGAAGCAGTTTGAACAATACAAGAGAAAACGACAAGGGGGGTTTTCATCGTGAAAAAGCGTCAAACAGCGAAATGGCTCTACCCGATTGCCCTGGCTTCCATGGTTTTGCTCAGCGCTTGTGGAGGCGGCGCCAAACCAGCGGCAGAAGCAGGGAGCAAGGAACCGATCAAGCTGGGCGCGGTGTTTTCCTTGACTGGTCCGAACAGCCCTCTCGGCGTACCGGAAAAGCAAGCGATCGACTTGCTGGTGAAAGAAATCAACGGTGCCGGCGGGGTAGACGGCCGTCCGGTCGAAGTCATCATTGAAGACGACAAATCCGACAACACGGAAGCCGTAAAAGCGATCAAAAAGCTCGTATCCAAAGAAAAAGTGATTGCGGTGCTCGGTTCCTCGGGCAGCGGACCGTCTCTGGGCATGGCGGAATTTTCCCAATCCGAAAAGATTCCGCTGATCTCCATGGCGGCGGCTGACCAGATCACCAACCCGGTGCGCGCGGGCATTTTCAAGACGCCGCATACCGACGTCCACGGAACGAAGCGCATCTATAAATATTTGAAAGAAAAAGGCATCACCAAAGTCGCCATGCTCAACGACAGCAATCCGTACGGCAGCGGCTGGACGCAGCAATTGAAGAAATACGCCCCGGACTACGGCATCACGATCGTAGCCGAAGAAAAATACGGGACAAAGGATCCGTCCATGAGCTCCCAACTGACCAAGATCAAGGGGACGGATGCCCAGGCGCTGATCGTGGCAGGAACCAATCCAGGACCGGCGACGATTGTCAAAGAGGCCAAGCAGCTGAATGTTAGCATTCCGATCATCAGCAGCCACGGCTCCGCCAACAGCAAGTTCCTCGAGCTGGTCGGCGACGCTGGCGACGGCGTGCTGATGGTAGCAGGCAAACTGCTCGTACCGGATCAGATCGATGCGAACGATCCGCAGGCAGCCGTCGTCAAGAAATTCGAGTACGGCTACAAGGCAGCGTACAATGTGGAACCGGACGGCTTTGCCGGCTACGGCTACGATGGTCTGAATCTGATGGTTGAGGGACTGAAGCAGGCTGGCGGAGATGCAGCCAAGCTGGCTGATGTGCTGGAAAAGGTCAAATACGTGGGCGTCACAGGGGAGTTCGTCTTTTCACCACAGGACCACAACGGCTTGACGGAAGACAGCATGATCATGGTCGAAGTCAAGGGTGGCAAGTTCCAGCTTCTCAAATAAAGATCAACAAGACTAAAGCGTAAACGGCTGTTCTTTCCGCATAGTAGATGGATGCGGGAGGGACGGCTTGTTTTCGTCAGCAGACATTTGGAGTAAAAATACATGTCATTGCTCGACAGTCTCATCATGGTTGCACCGATCAAGGTAGGAGATCAGCTGCGCGAAGGCAGCATCAACGCGACAGCGGCGGCGTCAGCGGGAAGGATGGAATAAATCGGCTTGGATGAAAATGTTTGCACCTATTGCAGAATCGTATGACGATATGTTATTATAACGTTATTAAAACGTAGAATAAATAAATGCAATAAACAAGTGTGAATCACAAGGAGGGTTTTTTCATGCAAACATCATTGGAACATTCCCATTTGACAGAAGATGCCAAATTGGAAGCGTTTTTAGCGCGAATCGACCGCGATGAAAAAATCGAAGCGGATGACTGGATGCCCGATGATTACCGCAGCCAACTGATCAAGCTGATTTCCATGCACGGGATCAGCGAGATCATGGGGGCTTTCCCGGAGAAGGAGTGGGTCCCGAAAGCGCCGACGCTTCGCCGCAAGCTGGCGATCATGGCGAAGGTGCAGGATGAAATGGGTCATGGACAGCTGCTCTTGCGCGTCGCCGAGGATCTGATTGCTCCTCTGGGCAAGACGCGTGAAGACCTGATGCTCGATCTGTTCGCCGGACGACTGAAATTTCACAATGTTTTTCACATGGAAACGCCGACGTGGGCAGATGCAGGCGTCATCGGCTGGCTGGTAGACGGAGCGGCGATCATCACGCAAACGATGTCGCTGGATACTTCTTACGCCCCGTATGCACGGGCGCTGCAACGGATCTGTGCAGAGGAAAAATTCCATGCGCAGCACGGCGAGAGCATCGTCCTGGACCTGGCGGAAGGAACCGAGGAACAGCGGCAAATGCTGCAGGAGGCGATCACCCGCTGGTGGCCGTCGCTGATGATGTTCTTCGGTCCGCCGGAAAACGGCAACATCACCAGCAACCAGGCTTCGAACATGCGCTACAAAATCCGTACGCAAACCAATGAAGAGCTGCGGCAAATCTTCCTGAAAAAATATCTTCCGCGGATTTTCCATCTCGGATTTACCGTACCGGATGAGACGATCCACTTTGATGAGGCAGAGGATAAATGGGTGTACCAGCAGCCGGATTGGGAAGAGTTTAAACAGATCATCAAAGGCAAGGGCCCGCGTTCTGCCCATCGTCTGCATCTGCGTGAAATGTCTTATGAAGAAACCAAATGGGTGCGCGACGCGATTCTGTCGTACGGCCGCCAAGTAGGGTAGGTGAATGGTATGAGCAACCAAACGAATGCAGAAAACAACAACTTTTCCGTCTATGAAGTGTTCAGTCAAAAAACCGTAAGCGCTTCATTTGTCCATCAGTTCAGCCTGCTGGCACCGAATGCCGAGGTGGCGTTGTCCATGGCGCGGGAGAACTTCCTGCGTCGGGAGCCTTGTTTTAACCTGTGGGTAGTCAAGCGGGACGACATCCTTGGGCTGGCTCCAGAGGAGCGTCCTTTCCTGGAGCGTCTGGACAACAAGAGCTACCGGGAGACCAGGGGCTACGGCGATCTGCAGGGAAGATGGCGCCACCACAAGGAAGAGTTCGAAGCAAAACATAACACGGGCAGTGGCAGCTGAGAAGGAGGATATGATCATGGGCGAATTTTTGCAAATCAAAACTGCACAGCAGGCACTGAAAAATCAGGAGTATACGCAAGCCGCGGTTGATCTGCTCTTCCAGCTTGCCGATGACGATTTCATTTTGGCTTATCGCGGATCCGAATGGCTGGGTCTCGCGCCTCATATTGAAGAGGACGTCGCGTTCTCGTCGATGTCGCAGGATATGATGGGGCACGCGGTGATGTATTACGAGATGCTCGAACAGCTGGGAGCAGGCAAGGCGGACGACCTGGCACAGCTTCGCGAATCAGGCGCCTTCCGCAACGCCATTTTGGTGGAGCGCAAGAACGGTTTGGGCGGTTACAACGAAGACCCCCACTACGACTGGGCGTATGCGATCGTACGCAGCTATGTGTACGGTCTGTACAAAAAGGTCCGTCTCGAAGCATTGCTGAAGTCTTCCTACACGCCGCTTGTGCTGGGCAGCCGCAAAATACTGACCGAGCACCGTTACCATCTGATGCACTGGCAGGTATGGCTGAAGCAGCTCGCCAACAGCACGCCAGAGGCGCGGGGCAGACTGGAAGCGGCGATCGCAAAAGTATGGCAGGATGCCGGGGAGCTGAGCGACCTCGGTCCGAACGCAGACAGCATCGTTCGCTTCGGGTTGATCGCGGACGAAGCGACGCTGCGTCAGGAATGGCTCGCGACGACCCAAGACCTGTTCCAAAAAGCCGGTCTGGAGTGGCCGGGTGAACCGGGAGCTGCGCCAGAGCGCGGACGTGCAGGCGTGCATACCGCCGACCTGGCACAGGCGCTGGCGACTCTGTCCGAGGTGTACCGCATCGATCCGGCGGCGAGCTGGTAAGAAAATGCTGCCGAAGGACGAAAGGAGTGATCTGCATGGCGCAAGAAAAAACGGATCTGCAAGAGCAACAGGAAGCGACATGCTGGGAACTGCTGCAAGAAGTAAAAGATCCGGAGATCCCAGCGATCAGCATGGTGGAAATGGGCATGATTCACAAGGTCAGGGTCGAAGCGGGCGTTGCCCACGTTGAAGTTTTGCCTACCTTTGTCGGCTGTCCTGCTCTGGAAATCATGAAAAAAAACATCACAGAGAAATTGGTGGAAGGGGAGGGGATCGACGAAGTGCAGGTCCGCTTTGTCTACGATCCTCAATGGACCTCGGACCGCATCGCCGCGGAGGCCCGTGACAAACTGCGAAGCTTTGGCATTGCCCCTCCGCCGATTGACTTCAAAGCGGGGGATGCATGGGAAGTGACCTGTCCTTACTGCAATTCTCCCTATACACAGATTGACAACCTGTTTGGACCTGCAGCCTGTCGCAGCATTTTGTACTGCCGGCATTGCAAGAATCCGTTTGAAGCGCTAAAACCAATCTATTGAGAGAACGAGAGGAGCGAATGTCGTGAGTGAGAGCAAGCAAATGTATATCAATGGGGAATGGGTATCTGCGGAAAGCGGAGAGACGCTGCAGATCGTCAATCCGGCAACAGGAGAAACAGTCGGATCCGTTTCGTTCGGCGACGGGCGCGACGCCGGAAAAGCAATCGATGCAGCACATGACGCATTTGGCACTTGGTCTCGACTGACCGCGCGTGAACGCTCCAAATACTTGTACAATTTGTCCGAGCTGGTGAAAAGCCATCGCGATGAGCTGGCAGGCATCATCTCCGCCGAGATGGGCAAGCCGATCGGCGAAGCCAAGGGCGAAGTGCTGGGCGCCGCCGACAACTTCGTCTGGTACGCGGAAGAAGCCAAGCGCGTCTACGGTGAAACAATCCCGTCTTCGGTCGCGAACAAACGAATCATGGTTCTGCGCCAGCCAGTAGGCGTCGTAGGTGCGATCACTCCATGGAACTTCCCGGTCAACATGGTCGCCCGCAAAATCGCTCCCGCTCTGGCGGCCGGCTGCACCGTGGTGTTGAAGCCGGCGGAAAGCACGCCGCTGTCCGCGATCCGTCTGTTCGAGCTGATGGAGCAAGCCGGTTTCCCGAAAGGCGTCGTGAACCTCGTCATCGGAAAACCGGAATCGATCGGCCAGGAGTTCGTAGAACATCCAAAGCTGAGCAAAATCGGCTTTACCGGCTCCACCCGCGTCGGGAAGCTGCTGATGGAGGGCGCAGCGAAGCAGGTCAAGCGCGTCAGCATGGAGCTGGGCGGCCACGCGCCGTTTATCGTGTTCGCCGACGCCGACCTGGATGCGGCGGTCAAAGGCCTGTTCGAGAGCAAATTCCGCAACTCCGGCCAAATGTGCATTTGCACCAACCGTCTCTACGTGCATTCCGACGTGGCCGACGCCTTCACGGAAAAGCTGATCGAGCGCCTGAAAAAAGCGAAGGTAGGGGACGGCCGGCTGAAAGAAACCGAGATCGGTCCGCTGGTCAACGAGCGCGCTTTGACCAAAGTGCTGGAGCACATCGAAGACGCCAAAGGCAAGGGTGGTCAAGTCGTGTATGGCGGTGCGCGCCTGACTGAGGGCGACTACGCGAAAGGCTTTTACTGCGAACCGACCGTCATCACGGACGTAACCGACGAGATGAAAATCGCCTATGAAGAAACGTTCGGTCCTGTCGTGCCGATCGTCCGCTTCACCGACGAAGCTGAGGTTCTCAAACAGGCGAACAACACGCGCTTTGGTCTGGCTGCCTACGTCTACACGCGCGACAACCAACGCTGCTTCCGCGTGGCAGAACAGCTGGAGTACGGGATCGTCGGCATCAACGATGGCGCGCCGACCCAGACCCAAGCGCCATTCGGCGGGTTCAAGGAAAGCGGAATCGGCCGCGAAGGCGGACGCTACGGCATGGATGAATATTTGGAGACGAAATTCGTTTCGTTTGGGCTGTAAGAGAAGAGTTCGACATGAAGAGGCTGTCCCGACACAGGGATGGCCTCTCTTTCGCTTCGGTCTGGCTGCTGCGGCAAAGCGCAGGCGGGAAAGAGAATTGACAATTTGGCTTTCAGGTTTTATTATGTAGACACGTTGGTTTTTGGGTTTTTTGGGGGTATGGATTGGATAAGATCATGAATTTGTATCAGCAAACCAAGCTGCCCGTTCATTATGGAACTCTTGCCAACAAAATAGGCGTGGGCAAGTGGACAGCTTACGACATGGTCAAGGAATTGGAGAAATTGCACTATTTAAAACGCGATTGCTCATTCACCGGGAAGGGTTGGAAAGAAAGACAGACGACCTGATCAAAAGTTTTGTTCAGGGCGCTCCAACGGGCGAAATGAAATTGACGGCTTTTGTCGGAACCATCTTGAGAACGGTTGTACAAAACATGAATGAACAGCTTGGCATCGAAATTACAGAACTGGTTTCCCGTTATTTGGCATACATTCACGCCCTCTCCGCCAATGAAAAGGAAATGCTGACTGATTTTCTTGATGAAAAGCTATCGTAATGGTCAATGGATTTGCATTGGCCATTCATTCAACTTAGTTTTTGGGTCTTTTGTGTATTCGTGTTTATTTGCACTTCTGACAGGTTATATTAGAAATGCAAAGGAAAATGAAGTCGATATGGAGAGAAAATTTGTTGGCAGGAAAGGAATAGCGAAATGAAAGTGGGTTTAGCTCTAGGCGGTGGTGCCGTGCGCGGGTTGGCGCATATTGGCGTAATTAAGGTATTAAAAAAGCATCAAGTCCCCATTGATTTTATTGTGGGAACCAGTATGGGCGGGGCTGTTGGCGGGTTAGTGGCCGCCCATATCGATATCGAGGAAATAGAGGAGTTTGTACTCGATACCCCATCGTACCGCATCGTCGATATTGGAATTGGCAAACGCGGGCTTGTCGGAGGCAACAAAGTATATGCCGTATTGCTGCAATTCCTGGAACAAAAGGGACTGGGGGATATTCAGATTGAACAGCTTGCCACTCCGTTTCGAGCAGTCTCCGTGGATTTAAAAAAAGGCCAGGTTTTTATCTTTGATCAGGGAAGCTTGAGTTTAGCCATCCGAGCGACGACTTCCGTTCCTGGAATCTTTGCACCCGTTATGCATGAAGACAAGGTGCTGGTCGATGGAGGAATCCTGAACAATCTGCCGGCAGATATCACCCGCAAGGAAGGAGCCGACCTCGTAATCGCGGTAGACGTCGAGCGAGAGTACCGAGAAGGAGAGCCGCAAAATATGTTCGACGTGCTGAACCGATCCTTGTCGATCATGATGGTTGAAATGAGACGGAGCAACCTTCGCTATGCGGATGTCATATTTCGTCCCGAAGTTGGACATATTCAAGCACATGATCTTACCAAGATAAAAAGGTGCATCGAAGCCGGAGAACGCATTGCAGAACAAAAAGTGGCCGAAGTCATTTCATTGCTCGAGAAAGCAAAGTGACTACAACAAAAGGAGCTGGTTTCCATGAAGGACTTGATCAAAAAGGGATTGGCAGTAGGATTGGGGCTTGCAGTCACGACCAAGGAACAGGCGCAGAAAATCGTGGATGAGTTGGTCGAAAAAGGTGAATTGAACCGTCAGGAAGCAAAAGAATTTGTCAACGAGCTGTTCCAAAAAGGGGAAGAAACCCAAAAAGAATGGGAGCAAATGACGCACAAAAAGCTCCCGCAAATGTTGGCCCAATTGCATGTAGCTACGAAGGAAGATATCGAGCGATTGGAACAACGGCTGGAACAGCTTGAGCAGCGACAAAATCAACCGGAGTGACGTTTCGAAAGCTGCCATCGTTAACAAAATAAACCAAAGGAGAAAAGACGCGGATTGGAGGGGGATCTTCTATTTTTAAAAAACGAATTCGGCATATTCAACGCTATCGGGAAATCGCGATCGCCTTTTCGCGCAATGGATTCGGCTTCATCGTCAAAGAGTTAGGGCTGATCGACCTGCTTTCCTTGCCGAAGCGGTTGTTTGTCGAAGGCCATCAGCAGATTTACTCCAAAACGCTGGGAGAACGGGTGCGAAGGTTCCTGGAGGAATTGGGGCCGACCTTTGTTAAAATCGGGCAGATCGCCAGTACACGGCCTGATTTGTTTCCCGCGGAGATCATTCGTGAGCTGGAGAAGCTGCAAGACCGCGTGCCTCCGTTCTCCTTTCAAGATGTGCAAAACATTATCGAACAGGAACTGGATGGCACGATAGAGGAGTTGTTTGACGAATTTCGTGAAATTCCCCTTGCCGCAGCTTCGATCGGGCAAGTCCATTCCGCGGTTTTGAAGACGGGTGAGCGGGTAGCGGTCAAAATTCAACGACCCCATATCCGCACGATCATCCAAACGGATTTGGAAATTCTCCAGGAGCTGGCGATGTTGGCAGAGCTTCGCTTTGAGTGGGCGGCAAGATACCAGCTGCGTGATATTTTTGAGGAGTTTTCCCGGTCCCTTCGAGCCGAGCTGGAATATACCGTGGAAGGGCGAAATGCTGAAAAAGTGGCAAGCCAGTTTGCAAACGATCCGAACATCCGCGTCCCCAAGGTGTATTGGGAGTATTCAACCCCCAAAGTGCTGACGATGGAATTCGTAGAAGGCACAAAATTGATTGAAGAAAAAAAGCTGGATGAACAGGGATATAACCGCAAGATATTGGCAGAGCGGGTCGTTCAGGCGATCTTTCATCAAATTTTGATCGCAGGCTTCTTTCATGGAGACCCGCATCCTGGCAATATTCTGGCCTTGCCGGAAGAAGTGATTGTGTTCATGGATTTTGGCATGGTTGGACGCCTTACTCCAGAAATGAAATACCATTTTGCCTCTTTCGTCATTGCCATGATGCATCAGAATACAGACGAAGTGATCAAAGCGATCACCCGGATGGGATTGGTACCTGAAGATGTCAATATGCAGCAGTTAAGGGCGGATGTGGATCGGCTAAAGGAAAACTATTACAATGTCCCGCTAAGCCAGGTTAGTCTTGGCAAGGCTGTCAATGAGCTGTTTTCCGTCGCGTACCAGCACCACATTCAGATTCCATCCGATCTGACATTATTAGGAAAAACACTCCTCACCATCGAAGGCATGGTCGAAAAGCTGGATCCCGAACTAAGTATCATCAAAGTAGCGGAGCCGTTTGGCCGCCAGCTGCTAAAGGAACGTTATCATCCCAAGAGGCTGGCGAAACAAGTGTTCAACTGCTTGGTTGAATATGGAGAAACCCTCGCCCAATTGCCGAAACATGTCCAGGAATTATCCGCTGTCGTGCAAAAAGGGAAAATACATATGGAAATCAAGATTCCCGAGTACGATCGATTGTTAACAAGCTTGGATCGCATCAGCAACCGGTTGTCTTTTAGCATCATCTTGCTTTCCTTCAGCATCCTCATGGTCGGGCTAATCATCGGTACTGAAATGGGCAGGCAGTCCACTGCTCTTTGGAACATTCCGGTAATTGAGATCGGATTTGGAGTAGCCATCTTGATGTTTCTCTGGCTGTTGTATTCCTTATTCAAATCGAGAGGGCTCTAATTCCTCATTCGACAAATCGTCTGTAAACAGAGTGTAAAGGAGAAATCCCGGTATGAACCTCGAGCGAAACAAAAGGATCACAACCATCAAAACCATACTGTTGCTGTCCATGTCTTTGGGATTGACGGGATGCAGCCATGCCGTTACTACAGCTGTTCTCCATCAAACGGATACGAATGCCAAACCTGTAGTGGCAGCCCCTGTACAAATAAAGAAGCTGGCAACGGTCAGTGAACTGTCGGGAACATTGGAGCCAATGGAAGAGACGACCTTGTCCTTCGAGGTAGCGGGCGAGATCCAGTCAATGAAGGGAAAAGAGGGCGACACGGTAGCGGCAGGAGAGGTGCTGGCACAACTCAACTCCACCGATTACTCCCTTCAGGTTGCCTTGGCGGGCGCGGATGTTTCACGCGCGAGTGCAGCCTTGGCGAAAGTAAGAAATGGCTCGCGGGAACAGGAAAAACTGCAGGCGAAAGCAGCCCTTGACGCCAAAAAAATTTCATGGGAAAAAACAATAAAGGATTATCAAAGAATGGAGCAATTGTTTAAAAAGGGCGCGATCTCGCAAGTGGAGCACGAGCATGCGAAAAACGCGCTGGAACTATCGCAAAAAGACTATGATGCAACGAAGCAATCGTATCTCCTGGTGGTAGAGGGAGCGCGGGCCGAAGACATAGCTTCGACACAGGCAAGCTATCAGACAGCTGTGGTCAGCCAGAGCCAGGCAGCCCACACGTTGGCGAAAACGCAACTCAAAACCCCCATCTCCGGAACGATCCTTTCCAAAATGGCGGATGTGGGTCAACTGGCCAATGCGGGCACACCGGTCTATCGCATCGGCCATATAAGCCAATTGAAAACGGTGCTGCCTGTTCCAGACAAGGAGATTGCCGCATGGCATGCAGGGGATATCGTTGAACTGAGCTTATACGGCCAAAAACGGACAGGCAAAGTAACAAAAATCTATCCAGCGACGAATCAGCAGACGGGAACCATCGGGGTAGAGGTAGCCGTGGATAATCGACAGCAGAACTGGTTTGCGGGTCAGGTTGTCAGCGCGAAACGCACGCTTTCGCAAAAGGAAGGAATCTTTGTGCCGACGGAAGCAGTCATGAGTCGCGGTTCGGAGCCGTTTGTCTTCCTCCTGAAAGAGAACAAAGCTGTGAAAACCCCTGTTGCGCTGGGGACGTTTCTCGAAAGCCAGATGGAAATTACTCGCGGTCTTCAACCAGGAGATATTTTCATTGCGAAAGGTGGAGATCGGCTGCTTGACGGCGATTTCGTTACCGTCGAAGGGGGCAAATAAAGGTGATTGCCTACCTGGCCAAAAAGCGGAAAACGACTCTCCTGTTCTTTGCGATGACTGTCCTGCTGGGAGCAGCCAGTTTTCGTTCTCTCCCGAAGCAGGAACTGCCCGATATCCGTATCGATACAGCGATGGTGACAACGATTTATCCAGGCGCAGCACCAGAGAAAGTAGAGCAAAATATTACGAAAAAGATCGAGGAAAAGATAAACGAAATTCAGGGCGTAAAATCAATCAACTCGGAATCCAAAGACTCCATGTCCATCATCACGATCAAAACAAAGCCAGATGCTGATCAGAATGCCGTGTTCGACGAATTAAGAAAAAAAGTACAGGACGCAGAAGCGGATTTGCCTGAAGACGCGGAGCAGCCAGTGGTAAATGATGACATGAGCCGCACCTTTATTCAGTCGTTTCAGATTACTGCGGACTCATTTGAACAGCTTGCACAGCTTCGAGACACGCTGGATACATGGAAAGACCAGCTTCGCATGGTTCCGGGCGTTTCCCAGGTAGATATTCAAGGGCTGCCCGAGCAAGAAGTGGAAATATCCGTGAATGCCCAAAAATTACAGCAGTACGGGATTGGATGGTCACAGGTCTTGCACGCCATTCAAACCAAAAATGAAACAACGCCGCTCGGCACCATTGATATCGACAGCCGCAAGTATCGGCTTTCTCTGCCTGCGAGCGATCATGTCGATTCTTTTGCAAACGTCATCGTCACTCGGACAGCGGAAGGCTTTCCTGTTTATCTGAAAGATATGGCGACCGTGAGAATGGGCGCCAAAAAAGTTCAATATCAATCCTATTTCAATAATAAGCCTGCGATCGTGGTCAGCGTGAATGCCCAGCTGGGTACTGATGTTCCCGGTGTTCATGAAGCCGTGGAGAAAAAGCTCGAAGATCTGGAGAAAACTCTCCCCGCCTGGGCGAAAAAGGAACTGATTTACGCCCAGATCGATCGAATCGATGAATCCTTTTCCGATATTGTGCATGAAATGTTGATCGCAATTGCAGCCGTTCTGTTCATTTGTATGCTGGGCCTGAACATGATCACTTCCATGCTGGTGGCTCTTGCCATCCCGGTTTCCATGGCCATCGGGTTTCTAGTCCTTCCTGCATTCGGAATAACGCTCAATGAAATCACAATGATCAGCATGATGATTGTTCTGGGGATGCTTGTGGATGATGCGGTAGTGGTCAACGACAACATTGAGCGGCGGATTTCTGTATTGGGGGAGGCTCCCAGTATCGCTTCGATAGAAGGGGCAAAGGAAGTCTCCATCTCGATTATGACGGCTACATTCGCGACGATCGCAGCGTTTGTCCCATTGGTTTTTCTTCCTGGAATCTACGGCCAGTTTATCACCCCGCTTCCCATTCTAGTCACGTTTTCCATGCTTGCGTCCATGGTGATGTCGCTTACGATCGTACCGATTTTCCGGGATTGGTTGGAAAACAGGAGCAAGAGAGGAAACGTATCGGATGACCGGAAGCCAGCCGGATTAATTGGCAAACAGCTTGAACAGCTAGCTGCCTGGTACGGAGATACCTTGATGCCAAAGATGTTAAACAAACCATTGAGAACCGGGGTCGTGGGCATTCTAGTGGGAACATGCATCTACGGACTCATCCCCTTTACCCCTGTTCAGCTGTTTCCTCAAGATGATCGGCCGCAGATGGTTGTGAACATCAATATGCCATCCGGAAGCAACCTGCAGGAAACCAATCGTGTGGCGCTGGGGGTAGCGGATTGGATCAGGAAGCAGCCGAATATTCAGCAAGTTTCTGCTTTTGTGGGTGGAGATGCACCCAAAATGTTTATGAATGCTCCCACAGTCGGTGCTTCAGAGGATGTTGCACAGCTTGTGGTCAGCTTTGACAATACGAAGATGAATGCCGCTGATGTTGTGAAACCGTGGTTCATCCAGCTGAAGCAATTGTACCCGGAAGCGACGGTCAGCCCGCATGCCCTGATAGTGGGGCCGCCGGCAGGAAGTCCGGTCGCGATCCGGGTATACGGAGAAGATTTGAAAGAGTTGTACACCCTTTCTGAACAGATCAGGAAAATCGTTTCCGAGACCAATGGCACCTATGATGTAAAGGATTCATTGGGGAATGAACAATACACGCTTCAATTTAACGTGAATAAAGCAGTGGTCGATGATAAACAGGTAAACGAAGCCGATCTTTCGAGAACCCTGCGGCTCGTTAGCGAGGGAATACCGATTGGCCAGTTTGACAATGGGAAGAAATTGATCGATATAAATCTGTATGCGGACCAGACGGGCACAACAAAGGAGCAAGTCCTTCAACAGCTAACGGTTCCCAATGCTGAGGGACAGCTGATTCCTGTCTCCCAGATAGCGGAAATGACGCCAAGTTTCTCGCTGCAGACGATTCCCCGTCACAACCTGGCTCGTGCCGTGACCATTAGCAGCGGCGTGATGGGGCGCAACGCTACTGAAGTGATGAATGAATTGAAGCCGAAGATTGCCGCTTTTGCGATGCCGGAAGGGTATACATGGGAAGTCACGGGTGAAACGGAGGAGCAGGAGGAGGTATTCGGCGATTTGGCCAGCCTGATGGTCGTTGTATTCATTTTGATCCTCATCCTGATCACGACCCAATTCAATTCGGTGTCGCGGCCTGCGTTGATCATGAGTACCGTGTATCTCGCCATGTCAGGCAGCTTGATTGGCCTGTTTCTGACACAGACGCCGCTTGGATTCATGGCGGTGCTCGGACTGACCTCGCTGATGGGACTGGTTGTACGGAATGGGATTGTGTTAATCGAATTCATAGAAGAGGGCAGACATGCCGGACTGGAGATAAAAGAAGCGGTGATTGCTTCCGGAAAAGCCCGATTGCGGCCGATTCTTTTAACATCGTCGACAGCAATCGGGGGACTTTTACCCATGGCGATTACGGGAAGCCCGCTGTTTAAACCGATGGCGATCGCCATTATCTTTGGATTGCTGTTTTCTACCCTGCTCACCTTGATTGTCGTTCCATCGCTGTACGTGGCGATGACCACTCGCCAGTCAAGGATGCTGGCGAAAAGAAAGGCGAGGGAGAAGGCGGTTCAGCAGCATGTGGATTCACCTGTTTGAGAATCGGAAGTATCTTATTGTGAGGGCCAGCAGAAGAACTGCTGGCCCTTCGCAGCTTTTCCCTGCCATTTGTCAACACTTTGTTCATTTTTAACCGGGAAAGAACCTGGGATCAACGGTATAATGGAAAGTGTATAGAGGGCACCCTTTCTAGTATGAAGGGAGGATATTCATGGATAGTCAGAACCACCTGCATGGCGTGTCATCAGGCTGGGGCAGCGCATCCTTTTCCGACTTGTGGAGTCCGGACGTGATGCTTTTGACACTGCTTTTTGCGATTGCCTATTTTTTGATGACGGGTCCGTTTCACCAGCGGTTTGCCCATGCGACGCCGGCAACCACCCGGCAAAAATGCTTGTTTGTTCTTGCACTGATCCTGTTTTACGCAGCACAAGGGAGTCCGATCAGCTACTTAGGCCATCATTACCTGTTTAGTCTGCACATGCTGCAACAATCGATTTTGTACTTTACCTTGCCGCCGCTCGCCCTGCTTGCGATGCCGGAGTGGCTTCTGGAAAAGATGTTTCAACCCAAATGGCTGAATGGCTTGCTACGGATCATGACGCATCCGTTGGTCGCGGCCCTGCTGTTTAATACACTGTTCTCTTTTTATCATTTTCCGTTCATTTTTGATGCCGCGGCACAGAGCCACGGGTGGATGACGGTCAATCAGATCGTGCTGCTGTTGACCGCGTTTGGCATGTGGTGGCCGATTGTCAGTCCGCTCTCGGAGAGCAAAAAGCAGCTGTCCGGATTGAAGAAGGTCGCGTACATCTTCGCGAATGGCGTGCTGATTACGCCTGCCTGTGCGCTGATCATCTTCGCGGAGAACCCGCTGTACGCCACCTACATGCAGGTGCCGCAGCTGTTCCCGAGCCTGACGACTTTCAGCGATCAACGGTTGGGCGGGATCATTATGAAGCTGGTCCAGGAGCTTGTTTACGGGTCAGTGCTTGCCTACGTCTTCTATAACTGGTATAAACAGGAAAAGCAGGATGATTTGCCGATGGAACAGCAGTCTGCGCCCATCCTGATGAAGACGCCTGCCACGGAAGAAGGCAGTAGAAAGAATTTGTCATTACGTGAATGAGGTGTAGGAAATGTCCATCTTGTTGCCAACGATAAGCACGTCGTTTATCGCCATCAGCGGCATTCTAGTCGCCTGTGGCTGGTATGCGATTGCCAAACGGCAAACCCAGAAACATATGAAAATCATGAAGTGGGCCGCCATTTTTGCGACGCTCTTCTTCATTACGTACGTGTCCCGCACGGCTTTTGTCGGGAATACGCATTTTGGCGGACCGGACAGCCTGAAGCCGATCTATCAGACCTTCCTGTTCTTCCATATCACCTTGGCAACGGTAGGCGGAGTGATGGGGCTGATTACCCTTCGCTACGGATACAGGAAGGAGTTTGCCAAGCACAGAAAAATCGGCCCGTGGACGTCGATTGTCTGGTTCATTACGGCCATTACAGGGGTAACGGTCTATACCTTGCTGTACCTGATCTATCCAGGCGGGGAGACAGCGGGCGTGCTCGACGTGCTCTTCGGAAGGTAATGGAAAGCCCGCATGCAAGTTGACTTGCTTCACGATGATTGGCTACAATGAAAGTTAGTTTGTCTATTTGCGAATTCGGATGTTCAGGATGTTCAGATAGATTCAGACAGGAGGTAAAAATGTGGACCAGCAAGTAACCATGCAGGAATCGCTCGAAGCGGATGCTGCCTTGCAGGCTCAACCGGTAGAACAGGCGAGCTTTCGCGACTATGTGCAACTGACGAAGCCTGGCATTACCTTGTCCAACCTGATGACTACGTTTGCCGCTTTTTGGCTGGCATCTTACGGTTATCCAGACTGGAAGCTAGCCTTCCTCACCATGCTTGGCACCGCGTTGGTGATCATGTCTGGTGCGGCGTTGAACAACTTTTACGATCGTGATCTTGATAAAAAGATGAAGCGGACCCAAACCAGGGCGCTTCCTTCAGGACGAATCTTCCCGCGCAATGCCTTGATCTTGGGGATCGGATTGCTTTTGGCGGGGTTGGCTGTTCTCGCAGTCTTCACCAATCCGCTCACTGTGGTATGGGGATTGATCGGCCATATTTTCTACGTTCTGATCTATACGCCACTCAAACGCGTCACTACGCTCAACACCGTCATTGGCGGCATTTCCGGCGCTGCTCCTCCGGTGATCGGGTGGGTAGCGGTAACGAACAACATGGATGCGGCAGCCTGGCTGCTGTTTCTGATTTTGTTCCTGTGGCAGCCGCCGCATTTCCTGGCGCTGGCCATGCTGAAAACAGAAGAGTACCGCGCAGGGAATCTGCCGATGCTGCCGGTGGTCAAAGGCTTTGCCGAAACGAAGCGGCAAATGGTGCTGTGGGGCTCTGTTCTGTTCCCGGCGTCCCTCCTGCTCTTCATTCACGGCAGCGTAGGCTACGTCTACCTGGCCGTCATGGTGATCATGGGGATCGTGTACATGGTGCTGCTGTTCCAAGGCTTCCGCGCCAAGGACGACCTCGCATGGGCGCGCAAGCTGTTCGGCTACTCCATTCTTTACCTGACCGTCTTCTGTGCAGCTGTCGTCATCAGCACCATGGTGAACTATTATTGACACGAAACACTCACCAATTGTTCACGGAACATCCCTTGCTTAGCAGGGGATGTTTCATTATCGTAAGAGAGGACACTACGCAAGAGGTCTAGCGTTTCGACAGGCCTCCATCCTCACAGGAAACAGGTGTATTCACAATGGAAAAATGGCTGAAACCTCTCGCCGTGATCGCAACAATCGTCATGTTTATCGTCATGGTTGCCGGGTCGCTTGTAACCAAAACGGATTCCGCGCTGGGATGTGGAAATGACTGGCCGCTCTGCAATGGCAAATGGGTTCCGGAGTATACGCTGGCTTCAATCATTGAATACATGCATCGCTTGATTACAGGCATTGCCGGCATCGTGGTGATCGTTTTCTCGGTGCTGTGCTGGCGTTTTTATCAGGGCGTTCAGGAAGTGCGCAACCTCGCCCTGTTCGGTTTGTTCTTTATCGTGCTGGAGTCGATCCTCGGCGCCTCTGCCGTGATCTGGCCACAGTCCTCGGCTGTTCTCGCGCTTCACTTCGGCTTTTCCCTGCTGGCCTTTACCGGCGTGTTTCTGCTCACGGGCTTCGTCCTGCAGCGGAACAAGATGGAGAGCATGGTGCAGAGTGAGGCCCCGAAAGGATTTCGCAACTGGATCTGGTTTGTGGCCGCCTACGCCTACGGGGTGGTCTACCTGGGAGCGTACGTGCGGCACACAGGCTCCAGCATGGCGTGCAGCGACTGGCCGTTTTGTGAAGGCAAGCTGATTCCGGAGCTGTCCGGCCAGGTCGGCATCCAGTTCATGCACAGACTCGGGGCGCTGCTGCTGCTGATCCTGCTCGTGGCGAACATGATCTACGCGGCCAAGCATTTCAGGGAAGCGCGCCGCGATCTTTACGGAGCCAGCGTGCTCGCGCTGGTGCTCGTGGTCCTGCAGGTGCTCAGCGGAGGCATTGTCGTGCTGACCGAGCTGCATCTGTACGCGACTTTGCTGCACTCGATGATCATCACGATCTTGTTTGGCGTCATCTGCTACATGTGTGTGCAGTCGGTGAAGAAGCCGCGCTCGAACGCTTGGAGGAAATGAGACCCGAAATGAATACGGCGCAAAAAGCCGCTTGCCCTGCGATTGGGTAAGCGGCTTTTGCTTTGTTCAATTTAGCGCCGGCCTGGGGGAAATCCATCAACGGGAGGGCGAGGCCTGGAACACGCCGTCCGCGAAAGGGAGAATCTCGGTTTTCGTGACAGGAGCAGCAGGCAGCGGCGGCATCGTTTCCGGATCCAGCTCCTGCTGTGTGAGCCAGTGATAGAGAACAGGCGACCCCTCCTGACCGGTCAGCTGATAGCTGCCGATCGTGCGGTACGTTTTGCCGCCCGGCGCGAACGAAGTCTCCTGCAGAACACCGCTCCACGCTTCTACGATACTGCCCTTTTCCAAATACCACAAGTGCGCGGCGTACACGTCGAGCCCCGTTCCGCCGGTATGATCGATTGTTTCAAATAGTCGTTTTCCAGCCACTTTTCCCACCTGGTCCGGGTCCGCACTGTTCCACTTCGACCCTCCTTCATAGTTGGTGACATCCCAGCGTTTCAGCTGAAGCTGGGGAACGTTCCACGGCTTTTCGGCAATCAGGGCGTAATGATGGTCCGGGAGCTGGTCGAGGATGTAGAAGTTGCCGATGTGGACGGCACCGTTTTCCTTGGCGACAATCTCCGGCTCTTTGTCGTCGTCGAGATTGATGAATTGAAAAGACAAGGATTCGGCCGTCACCTTTTGTTGTGCGGTGGCATTGATCCATGCGGCGATTTGAATCTTGTCCGCTGCAGCCGGGGCAGGGGCAGCGACAGGAGCTACGGCGTGGACCAGGCCAGGCAAGGCGATCCCTGCGGCAATGCCGAGCAATAGTTGTGGGAATTTCAAAAAAATCGTCTCCTCTTTGATCTGATATAGTTAGTAGACGAAGGCACGGTTCGAAAAGTTACTACTGAAAGTGGAGCAAATTTCAACCGCGCACCCCGCTGTCTTTTGTTACAATAAAAAGCAAACACATGATCGTGACGAGAGGATGAAAGGCATGCGCATATTACATACCGCCGACTGGCACTTCGGGCGGCAGCTGGAGGGCCGGGACCGCCGGATCGAGCAAGCGGCATTTGTGGACGAGCTGTGCCGGATCGCGGATGAGAGAAGCGTCGACCTGGTGCTGATCGCAGGCGACGTCTACGATTCCGTGAACCCGCCTGCATGGGCGGAGGAGCTGTTTTACGATGCGCTGGAGCGGCTGTCCCGCGAAGGTACGCGCGGGGTAGTCGTCATCGCAGGCAATCACGATCAGCCGGAGCGGGTCAGGGCGGCTGCGCCGCTGGCGACAAAGCTTGGGATCGTCTTGTTGGGATTGCCGAAGGAAGCGCCCCTCGTGCCGGAGGAGACGTCCGCAGATCGCGTGCGGATCGTTGCCGGGGGGCCTTCCTGGCTGGAGCTTGCCGTGCCGGGCTGCGAGCATCATGCGGTCGTGCTGGCTTTGCCGTATCCGTCGGAGTCGCGGCTGAAGGAGCTGCTTTCCGCCAGCTTCTCCCAGGAGCAGATGCAGCTGGCCTTTTCCGAGCGGATTGCGGAGCTGTTTGCGGAACTTTCCCGCCATTTTCGCGACGATACGGTCAATCTGGTCACGAGCCATCTGTTCGTCATGGGCGGGCTCGAGACGGATTCGGAGCGGCCCATCCAGATCGGCGGTGCGATGACCGTCTCCCCGCAGGCGTTCCCGGAGAAAGCGGACTACGTGGCGCTCGGTCATTTGCACCGGCTGCAAAAGCTCAGGGACAAGCCGCTCGTCCGCTATAGCGGCTCGCCTCTGTCCTACAGTTTTTCCGAGGCAGGACAGAGCAAGGCCGTCGTGCTGGTCGATGTGGTGCCGGGCACTGAAGGAGTGCGGGAGGAAATCGTCTATTTGACGAGCGGGCGTCCGCTGGCGCGATGGAAGGCGACTGAGGGAATCGCGCAAGTGGAGCGCTGGCTTGCGGAAGGCCGGGATGCCGGGGCCTGGATCGACCTGGAGCTGCATGTGTCAGACGTGCTCGACCCGGCAGAATTTCAGCGTTTGCGCAAATTAAGCGATGATTTCCTCAAGATTCAGCGGGTGGTAGTGCGGGTCGAGCGCGCCGATGACGAGCAGGATGAGCGCGTGGAGCTGGCCGAGCTGACGCCGGAGCAGCTGTTCCGCCGCTTTTACGAGCGGAAACGGGGCGTGCAGCCCGACGGTCGCCTGGTAGCGATGTTCGAACGGCTGCTGGCCGAAACCGGGGGAGAGGAGCAAGCGGAATGAAGCCGATACGTTTGAAGCTGGCGGGTATGCACAGCTATCGGGAGCTGCAGGAGATCGATTTCGAAATCCTCTGCCAGGCTGGACTGTTCGGGATATTCGGTCCGACGGGAAGCGGCAAGTCGACCATTCTCGATGCGATCACGTTCGCGCTCTACGGGCAGGTCGTGCGACTGGGCGGAGGCAGCCACCCCAGGGAAGTGCTCAATCAGCTGGAGCAGCGCGTCTTTGTCTCCTTTACCTTTGAGCTTGGCAAGGGGGAAGACCGCAAGCAATACACGGTCGAGCGGGAGTTCGGGCTGGACAAAAAGGGGAACAGACGCCAGCCGGAAGTGCGCCTGATCCAGTCCGGCGCCTTGACAGGCGAGCCGGACGTCGTGCTCGAGTCCAAGGCGACAGCGGCGACAGCGGCGATCGAGGCACTGATCGGGCTGACACTGCAAGACTTTACCCGTGCCGTCGTGCTGCCGCAGGGGCAGTTTTCCCGGTTCCTGACGCTGAAGGGAAGCGAGCGCAACGAGATGCTGCAGCGCTTGTTCCGCCTCCACATTTACGGGGAAAAGCTGAGCGAGCGCGTCCGTCATGCGCTGGAGCAGTCCAAGGAGCAGCTTCACCGCCTGCAGCTTGTGGCAGCCGCTCTCGGAGATGCCGGGTTTGAGGCGCTGGAGGCAGCCCGCCAGACGTGGACGGAAGCGTCGGAAAAAGAGCGGGAATACATGCGGCAAAAGCAGGAGCTGGCTGTGAAGCACAGGGAACTGGAGCAGCTCTACCAATGGCAGCAGGAGCTTGTCCGCGTGCAGGAGCAGCTGGACAGCTACGCGGCCCGGGAGCCCGAAATCGAGTCGTGGAAAGGGCGGATACGCGGCTGGGAGGCGAGCGTCAGACTGTATCCGCTGCTGTCGCAGTGGGAACGGCTGGACCAGGAATGGCTGGCGACCGGACAGGCCGTGGAGCGAAGCCGGGAAGAGCAGGAAAGCGCGCGTGCCAACGCGGAAGCGGCGGAGCGGGAATATCAGCTGGCCCAATCCGCACTGCTGGCCCGGGAGCCGGAACTGACCCAGCAAAAGGGCAGATTGGCCCAGGCGGAAGAATGGGAGGCAGAGCTGGCAGCGATCCGCGACGAGTGGACCCGGCTGGAGCGGGAGAAGAGCGAGATCGCGGACGCGCTCAGGCAAACGGAGGAGCAGCTGGCCCGGGACGAGGAAGCGCTGCGAGTCTGGGAGCAGGAGTGGAAGCGGCTGGACGAGCAGATGAAGCAGGCTGTCGTCACTCCGGAATGGCGCGAGCAGGTAACGGCTGCCAGAGAAGCCAGACAGCAGTGGGAGCGGGAGCGGGCAAAGCGCCAGGAGCTGCAGGAAGAGGTGTTTGCTGCCGGGCAGCAGCTGCAGGAAGCCGCGCAAAAGGCGCAGCGGCAGCAAAAGTCTTGGGAGGAGAGTGCCAGACGGCTGGAGCAGGCAAAGGAACAGCTCGCGGCAGCGGACCAGCAGCCTGCTCTTTCCGACAGCGAATGGGAGCAGGAGCGGAACGTTTTAACGGAAATGAAGCAAGTGGGTCGCCAGTGGCGGGAGCAAAAGCAGCAGGCAGAGGATTGGCAGCAGAAGCGGGAGCGGACCCGTGCCGAACAGCAGACTGCCGAAGCCCGCTTTTCCGACTTGCAGGCTGACAGTGAAGCCAAGGAGGCCGAGGTGGCCGGGCAGCAGGCGCGCTTTGCCGAGCTGCGCGAGTCGCTGGAACGCTGGCAGCAGGAAAACATGGCGCGTTACTTGCGGGAACGTCTCGAGGAGGGCGTAGAGTGCCCGGTGTGCGGCTCCACACATCACAAGCACGGGGAAGTGGAGCATCCCGGACAGGAGGACGTCCACTCCGAAGGCGAGGAGCTGCGCGCCCGCAGCAAAGCGGCGGAAGAGACTTTGCGCGAGGCGGAGCGTGCAGCAGGCCTGGCCAAGGAGGCATTGCTCACCGCAAAGGGCGAGCAGGCCACCTTCCAGGAGCGCCTGGCTGTCTTGAACAGCGAGCGGGAAGCGCTGGCTGCGCGTGAAAACGCGCTTCGAAAGGAATGCCGCGAATACGGGGAGATGTGGGCGGTCGAATCGTTCGAGGAGCTGCTCGGCGTGTACCAGCACGCGGAAAAAGAGCTCGCGGCAAAGCAGGCCCGGCGGGAACAGCTGAAGGAGCAGCGGGAAAAGCTGACGCAGCAAATCGATGCGCTGCGCGAGGAGGAGGCGGGACAAAAGCGCCTCTGGGAGCGCAGCGCCCTGATTCTCGAACAGCTGGACAAGTCGATCACAGAGGGAAAAGGCAGGCTGCAGGCGGCGGAGGAAAAGCTCCGGCGCGGTGCCGAGGAGCTGGATGCCAAGCGCAAGGACGTGCTCGTCGAGGAGATCGAACAGCACTATGCGGAAATGGGCCGGCGCGATCGCCAAATGGCGGCGCTGCAAGGCATTCGCGCGGAAAAAGAGCAGCTTCGCGGGACGCTTTTGGCCCAGTGCGACACGGCCAGGACGCAGCGCAGCGAATGGAAGTCGCGCGAGACGGCGGTGGCTGAAAAGCTCGATGACCGCAAGCGGATGTGGGAGCAAAAGCATGTGCAGTGGCTGGAGCGGACAGGCGGACAGCCTGCTCGAGAGCGGCTGCAGCAGATCGAGGAAACACTCGGACGCTTGCGTCAGGCCGTAGCCGATGCGGAAGCGAGACGAAAAGCAGCAGCAGCCGTGCGCGAATCGGTTCAAAATAATCTGGTCAAGCATACGGAGGCTTATGCTGTTTTGACGCGCGAGCGTGCGGAAGCGCATGAAGCGCTGCGGCAGTCGTTGGCGGAGAGCGGCATGGAAGATATCGAGCAGGTGCGCCGGCTGTACGCCGAGCGGAATCAGCTGCAGGAGGCCGTGCAGCTGGTAGAGTCCTTTGAGCGGGCACGGGATCAGCACCGGTACGAGCGGGAACGGCTGTTGCAGTCGCTGGCCGGTCGCTCGGTGACGCAAGCGGAGTTTTTGCTTGCCAAGCAGGAATGGGAGGCGTGGGATCAGACCTTCCAGGAAGTGCAAAAGCAGGTCGCCGTAGCCAAAGAACAGGTAGACCGGATGGAGAGCAATCACAAAAAATGGCTGGAGCTGCAAAAGCAGCTGGATGAACAGCAGGATGAGCAAAGCCGCCTGGAGGAGCTGAAGAAGCTGTTCGAAGCCAAGGCTTTCGTCCAGTTCATCGCGGAGGAAAAGCTGGCTTCCATCGCCCGGGATGCTTCGTACCATCTGAAGCGGATGACGGCCAACCGGTACGCGCTGGAGACCGGCGACGAAGGCGAATTCGTCCTGCGGGACGAGGCGGCGGGCGGCATGCGCCGTCCGGTGAGCACCTTGTCCGGCGGGGAAACGTTCCTGACTTCCCTGTCGCTCGCGCTGGCGCTCTCGATGGAAATTCAGATGCGCGGCGGGCGGCTGGAGTTCTTTTTTCTGGACGAAGGCTTCGGGACGCTCGACCCCGAGCTATTGGAAGTGGTCATGGATGCGCTGGAGCGGCTGCGCATGGACGACTTCACGATCGGGGTCATCAGCCACGTCCCGGAAATTCGCGTGCGGATGCCGCGCAGGCTGGTCGTCACGCCGGCGGAGCCGATGGGAGCGGGAAGCAGGCTGCATCTGGAAATGGAATAGCGAGGAGAGAAGTGCATGGCCGTTCAATTTGTGCTGGGGCGTGCAGGGACCGGGAAAACAACAGCGATTCACCAGCAGATTTACGAGCGCCTGAAGGCCGATCCGCTGGGGACGCCAATGATCCTGCTCGTCCCTGAGCAAGCCAGCTTTCAGGAGGAATACGCCCTGGCGACGCTGCCGGGTCTGGACGGGGTCATGGGCACGCAGGCGCTCAGCTTTGGCAGGCTGGGACATCGCTTGCTGCAGGAGCTGGGGGATTTGACTCTGGTTCCCGTGGATGATCGGGGCAAGCATATGGTTTTGCGCATGCTGCTGGAGCGGCACAAGGAAGAGCTGCAGATGTTCGCCAGGTCTGCGATGCAGCCCGGTTTTGCCTCGCAGCTCGGCCGTCTGATCAGCGAGTTCAAATCATACGGGGTCACGCTGGCGCACTCGGAAAATCTGGAGTGGGGCAGCGGCAATCTAAACCAAAAAATAAAAGATCTGCGGCTCATCATGGCGGCCTACGAGGAGTATTTGGCCGAAGGTTACTGCGATGCCGACGACATTTTGAACCGCGTGGCCGTCATGGTGCGCGACTCCGCTTATATCAGGCGGGCGGAGATTTTCATCGACGGTTTTTCCGGCTTCACCAATCAGGAGCTGCGTCTGATCGAGCAGCTGATGATCCATGCGCGGAAAGTGACGATCGCCCTCACTCTCGACCCGGCGGAGCGCCATGCCTCCGTCGATGAGCTGGGGCTGTTCCATCCTACCTTGCGCACCTACCAGGCGCTGGAGCTGGTGGCGCGGGAGGCGGGAGTAGGCATCGAGCCGCCCTTGCTGCTGACCGAGGCGGTGCGCTTTGTGGACAGCCCTTGGCTTTTGCAGCTCGAGCGAGGCTATTTTCAGTGGGGAGATCCGGGAGCGGCACCCGAGCCGCAAAGAGAGGGAGAGGTGACCCTGCTGTCGGCCGTGAACAGGCGCTCTGAAGTAGAGGCAGTCGCGCTCCATGTTTTGCAGCTCGCCAGGGAACAAGGATACCGCTGGAAGGATATGGCTATTCTGCTGCGGGAAATCGGGACGTATGCGGATGAGATCAGTTCGGTCTTTACGGATTACGGCATTCCCCACTTCCTCGATCACAAGCGCACCGTGCTGCATCATCCGCTGGTGGAGCTGGTCCGCTCCGCCCTCGAGGTCATCGTCACCAGATGGCGCTACGATGCGGTGTTTCGCTGTCTGAAGACGGATTTGATCGCTGTAGACATGCTCGATGAAGCCACGCTGCGCAAGGAAGTCGATCAGCTGGAAAACTACGTGCTGGCACACGGCGTCTACGGATCGCAGTGGGCAGAAGAAGCCGCCTGGCGCTTCCGGGGACCGGCCGGGGTCGAGGAAGATGCGCTGGCGGATGCGCTGCGCCGCAAGTACGGCGCCCCGCTGCTCGCCTTTGAAAAAGAAATGAAGCAGGCTGCCGGAAAAAACGTGCGTGCCATGACGGCAGCCCTGTACAACCTGCTCGTTTCGCTCGATGTGCCAGACAGGCTGGAGCGCTGGCAGCGAGTGGCGGAGGAGCAGGGTGATCTGGACACCGCGCAGGTGCACGGGCAAGTATGGAGGGGTTTCATTGACCTGCTGGATCAAGTGGTGGAGGTCATGGGCGAGGAGTCCATGGATCTGGCTACATACGTCCGCGTCCTCGACACAGGCCTGGAGACACTCGAGCTCGGTCTGGTTCCGCCGGCGCTGGATCAGGTGCTGGTCGGCTCGATGGAGCGTTCGCGTCAGCCTGACGTCAAAGCGCTGTTCGTGCTCGGCGTCAACGAAGGCGTCATTCCGCTGCGGCCAAAGGAAGAAGGCATCCTCGACGAGTCGGAGCGCGAGCGGCTCGCCGAGCTGGGAGTAGAGCTGGCTCCGAGCGCCAAGCAGCGGCTCATGGCAGAGCCATACTTGCTGTATCAGGCTATGACGAGGCCAGCGGAGCGGCTGATGCTGAGCTGTGCGCTGGCGGACCACGAGGGAGCGGCCTTGCTGCCGTCCTCCGTCTTTTCACGGGTGAAGGAAGTGCTGCCGGAGATCCCTCACCGGTTTTTCCACAACGAGCCGACGGGCGATCCTGCGGCCGACGCCCTGTTGCTGGGAAGTCCCCGGCGCGTGTTCAGCCATCTCCTGACGCTTTTGCGCGCGATGAAGAAAACGGGCGAGCTGCCGGTTTTCTGGTGGGAGGTCTACGACTGGTTCATTCGCTGCTCAGAGGGTGCGCCGCGCGAGAAATGGCTGCTGTCCGGGCTGCGTTACGTCAACCTGCCGTCCGAGCTGCCGCAGGAGACGAGCTTTGGCCTGTACGGCAAGCAGCTGAAGATGAGCGTATCCCGGCTCGAGCGCTTTCAGTCCTGTCCCTTCTCGCACTTTTCCTCTCACGGGCTGAGACTGTCCGAGCGCACGTTGTACAAGCTCGAGCGGTTTGATGTGGGGGAGCTGTTCCACGCGTCGTTGAAGCGGGCGGTGGAAAAGATGAACGAGGAAGACCTGGAGTGGGGCAGGCTGACCGAAGCAAACAGCATGCAGCTGGCGAGCGAGGTCGTCGAGGAGCTCGTCCCTGCCACGAGGAGCAGCATTTTGACGCGTACGGCGCGCTATCGCTACCTGGCGGGCAAGCTGAAGCGGGCGGTGGGCCGGGCGATCTACGTCCTCGGTGAACACGCCAAACGCAGCCGCTTCGCTCCGGTCGGACTGGAGGTCTCCTTTGGCCCGAACGGCGACCTGCCGGGTCTCGCGCTGAAGCTGGAAAACGGTGTCGAGCTGCAGCTGATCGGCCGGATTGACCGGGTCGACCAATCGCTGGACGGGGACGTGCCGTACTTGCGGGTGATCGACTACAAATCCGGTCCCAAGCAGCTCCAGCTCGCCGATGTGTGGAACGGGCTCAATCTGCAGCTGTTGGTCTACCTCGATGTCGTGGCGGCGAATGCGGAGGAATGGCTGGGAAAACGGGCGGAGATGGGCGGGGTCTTCTACTACCAGGTGGCAGACCCGTTCGTGACGGCGAAGCGGCTGCTGTCCTCTGACGAGGCCGCCCGTGAACGGGCCAAGCGCCTGCGGATGAAGGGGCTGATGCTGGCCGATCCCGAGCTGGCGCGGATGATGGATGCGCATGTCGAACAAGGCGCATCCGAGCTGCTGCCGTTTGAGATCAAAAAGGACGGGACGCTTTCTTCGCGCTCCTCTGTGGCGACAGCCGAGCAGTTTCAGGCGCTCACGGCCTATGTCCGCGATACGGTGAAGGAAATCAGCACGCGCATGACCAACGGCGCGATTCAAATCTCCCCTTATTCCAATGGAACGATGACCGCATGCGACTATTGCGCGTACAAGCCCGTCTGCCAGTTTGACGGCGAGACGGGCGGCAATCAGCACCGCCAATTGGCGAAATGGAACAACAAGCAAGTCTGGAGGATGCTCGAACAGCAGCCGACCGGAGAGGAGGAGACAGCTCATGGCGATACAACCGCTCGCAACAGCGAAGCCTGAACAGTGGACAGATGATCAGTGGCAGGCGATTACGCAGCGCGGCAGCAATCTGCTCGTGGCGGCGGCAGCCGGATCGGGCAAGACCTCCGTACTGGTGGAGCGGATCATCCGCCGCATCATGGATGAGACGGAGCCGATCGGCGTCGACCAGCTCCTCGTCGTGACATTTACCAATGCGGCGGCGGCAGAGATGCGCCACCGGATTGGCGACGCCTTGCGCAAAGCGCTGAAGGAAGACCCCCATTCCGCCCATTTGCGCCGTCAACTGGCCTTGCTCCAGCGTGCGACCATTACGACCCTGCACTCGTTTTGCCTCGGTATTTTGCGGCAGTATTACTATTTGATCGATCTCGACCCGGATTTTCGCATCGCCGACCAGTGGGAGGGCGAGCTGCTGCGGCAGGACGTCCTGGAGGAGCAGCTGGAGGGCTGGTACGAGGACGATGCGGACTTCCACGCCCTCGCGGATGTCATGCTGGACGGGCAGGACGACCAGGTGCTGGCGTCGCTGCTCTTGCGGCTGTACGAGTTTTCCCGCAGCCATCCCGAGCCAGAGCAATGGCTGTGGGCAGCTGCGGACATGTTCGTCACTGCCGGTCAAGAGGGAATGGACGGGCTGAAGTGGGCCAAAAGCGTCTTGCGTTCCCTCGAGCTGGAGCTGGCAGGGCTGGAAGGCAAGCTGCGCCGGGCGGTTCAGCTCGCGTCATCTCCGGAAGGCCCCGCTGCCTATCTGCCGCTTCTCGAAGCGGAAGCGGAAGCGCTGGGGCGCGCCAGCCACGCGTGCCGCATGGGCTGGGAAGCGACGCAGCAGGCGGTGCGCGGGGTGGCGTTCGCAAAGCTGCCGCCGGTCAAGGGCACGGATCCGGAGGTCAAGGACCAGGTGCAGGACTTGCGCAACAGCGTGAAAAAGTCGCTGGGCGAGCTCAGCGAGCAATATTTTTCCATGTCTGCCGAGCAATACATGGCTGACCTGCAGGCGATCGCGCCGCACATGCACACCCTGGCACGGCTGGTGACGGCTTTTGCGACGGCGTTCCAGCAGGAGAAGAAGTCCCGGTCCATCGTCGATTTCGGCGACCTGGAGCACCTCGCCCTGCGCGTGCTGACCGAGCAGCGGGAGGACGGCGCCATCGCGCCGTCAGCCGTTTCCCTGCAGCTGCGCGAGCAATTTGCCGAAGTCCTCGTAGATGAGTACCAGGACATCAACCTGGTGCAGGAAACGCTGCTGCAGATGGTCTCCCGGGATGTCCAGACCAATGGCGTGGCTAACCGCTTCATGGTAGGGGACGTCAAGCAGAGCATTTACCGCTTCCGTCTGGCGGAGCCCAAGCTGTTCCTGGAGAAGTACCTCACCTACCAAAAGGACGGAAAGAATGCGCTCTTGGCCGAAGCCGAAGCGGCGAAGCCGGGCGACGCGGACGTTTTTTCGGCAGTCGGTACTGCCTCTTCTGCCGGGCTGCGCATTGACCTCGCAGCCAATTTCCGCAGCAGACGGGAAGTGGTGGACGCGGTCAACTTTCTGTTCCGGCAGATCATGTCACCGGGAGTGGGGGAGATCGACTACGATCCGTCCGCCGAGCTGATCAACCGGGCGTCCTATCCCGATGTGGAGGAAGGACGGCTGCAGACGGAAGTGCATCTCATCGACCGGAAAAGCAACGAACCGGAAGGAGGCGCGTTGCCAGCCATAGAGGCGAGTGACGAGGCGGAGGGAAGCGGCATCCCGGATGGATCTGCGAAGAGCGTGGAAGAAGCGAGCGCGGCTCAGCTGGAGGCGAGGCTGATCGCCAGCCGCATCCGCCGCTGGATGGAGCCGGGAGAAGGGGAGGCTCCCTTGCTCGTTTTCGATAAAAAGGCGGGGGGACTGCGGCCTCTGGCTTACCGGGATATCGTCATTCTGCTGCGCGCTACCTCCGGCTGGGGCGAGACGACGCAGGAGGAGCTGCGCAAGGCGGGAATCCCGGTCTATGCCGAGCAGACAGCCGGCTATTTCTCCGCCACCGAAGTGGAGACGATGCTCTCCCTTTTGCGCGTCATCGACAATCCGTTGCAGGACATTCCGCTGGCGGCCGTGCTTCGCTCGCCTATCGTCGGTCTGCGCGAAGAACATCTGGCCCGGATTCGGATCCGCTACGCCGCCGGTCCGTTTTACCAGGCGGTTCACCAGTACGCGGAAGAGCAGCCGGCAGTAGAAGGCTGGGAAAAGAGGCTGCGCTACTTCTTCTCCCGTCTGCGGGCCTGGCGGACGCAGGCGCGGCGCGGCGCGTTGTCGGAGCTTCTGTCCGTGCTGTACCGCGAGACAGGCTATCTGGACTACGTGGCGGCGCTGGAGAACGGACCGCAGCGCCAGGCCAACCTGCGCGCGCTGTACGATCGCGCCCGTCAGTACGAGGCGGGCTCCTATCGCGGACTGTTCCGGTTTCTGCGCTTTGTCGACCGGCTGCAGGAAGCGGGCAACGATCTGGGCGAGGCGCGGACCATCGGGGAAAATGAAGAGGTCGTGCGGATCATGACGATCCACAAAAGCAAGGGGCTGGAATTCCCAGTCGTCTTTGTGGCAGGCATGGGCAAGCAGTTCAATACGATGGATCTGAAAAGCCAGTTTCTGCTGCACAAGGACCTCGGGTTCGGACCGATGGCGTTCGAGCCTGCGCTGCAGCTGCGCTATCCGAGCCTGGCCGCGCTGGGCATCCGCCAACAGCTGCGGCGGGACATGCTCGCCGAGGAAATGCGCGTGCTCTACGTGGCGTTGACACGCGCCCGCGAGAAGCTGATCCTGCTTGGCTCCGTCAAAGATCTGGCCAAGGGCGTCACGGAGTGGGCCAGACAGGGAGAAGAGGAGCGGTTGAGCGATGAAGACCTGATTCAGGCCAAAGGCTACCTCGACTGGGTCGGCAGGGCGCTGCTGCGCCATCCGGCTGCCGGACCGCTCCGGGCCTATCCGCAGGAACGCGGGACAGGCGAGACGGTCCACGCGAGATCCATCCCCGACGACTCCCAGTGGTCGTTCCACTTTTACCAGGCCGACGAGCTGCGTGAACAAGCGGATGCGGAGGAGGACGACGCGGCCTTGTGGGAGCGGATGAGCAGAAGGGAACCGATCAGCGGGCGTCCGGCAGACGATGCGCTGCGAGAGAGGATCGAACAGGCTTTGGGCTGGCGAGACCCCCATCCGGCAGCACCGCGTGTCGCCGCGAAGTGGAGTGTCAGCGAGCTGAAGCGCCAGGCTCGAACGGGCAAAAGCGGCTCCCCGCTCGTCCTGCCGTCGATCACGGAGAAGCCGAAGTTTTTGGCGGAGCAGAATCCGCAGCGGTTGAGCGGGGCGGAAAAAGGAACTATTACCCATTTGCTCATGCAGCACATCGATTTAGGGCGGACGCTCGATGAGGCAGACATTCGGGAGCAGCTGGCGGATCTGGCTGCCCGGCGGTTTTTGACCGAGGAACAGCTGGAGGCTGTAGAGGTCGAACAGATCGCCCGGTTCTTTGCCGATCCGCTGGGGCAAATGATGCGAGAGGCCAAAGTCGTGCATCGGGAGCTGCCGTTTACGATGGCCATCCCGGCGCATGAAGTCGAATCTCAGCTCGGGGAGGATACCGGCGAGCAGGTGATCGTGCAAGGCGTCATTGACTGTCTGCTGGAGGACCACGATGGCCGGATGATCCTGATCGACTTCAAGACAGACTGGATCGGAAAAGAGCCTTCGCCCGCCGGCATCGCAGAAATGGCGAAACGATATGAGGGACAGCTCCGGCTGTACGTCCGGGCCATCCGGCAAATTACGAAAACAGAGCGGGAAATCGACAGCTATCTGTATTTGCTCGCGGGCGGCTTTGCCATACGCCTGTGAGTGAAGCCGCTTGAACCTTCCGCAGCCATTTGAACCGCGGGAATCGCCTAAACCCATAAAAAGCTGGTCTCCAACAGGACCAGCTTTTTTATGCTTTTTTCCGGTTTTTTCGCACACTCTCCCTGCCAGTGCCCCCACGGGAAGGCGTATGCCGTGACCAAAATGCTGGATGAGCTCGGGAACACGGTGCAATGGTATATCGACATCTGCAAGGGACACGGCAAGGATGCGGAAGGACATTTGTGGTATGACGATCTGTACCTGGACATCGTCGTGCTGCCGGATGACAGCGTGCATTTGCTGGATCAAGACGAACTGGACGAAGCATTGGAAAAGGGAGTCATCAGCGAGGCGGATCACCGCTTTGCAGGCGAGACGGCTGACGCGCTGAAGCAGGAAATTTTGGCGGGCAAACGGGATGCTTTTGACTTTCCGAATTTCTTTGCTTAAAATGATGGAGAGTTTTGGAATTTTACGAAAAAAGGAGGGGCAGGCTATGCAAAAGATGGCGCTGATCGACCTGCCGTTCCTTGTTATGCGAAGAACGAGAGCGATAGTGGCTTTCGTTCTTTTTTTGCTGGGATCACGTCTGAACTCCTCCGGCCACGAGGGCTACGCCAGAAAAAGGGCGCGGCCGGCAAAAGCTCGATAACAGGAGAGGGGGAAGCGCCTTGCGTTACAAATGTGTCTTGGTCAAATTGAGCGGGGGAGCAGTAGCGGGAGAGAATGGCTTTGGTTTTAATCCCGAGCAGCTGGAGTATATCGCCGGTGAAATATCGGCGGACTGCCGCACTTTCCATGGACTGAAAAAAAGATTTGCATGTCGGCCAAGCGGGGCATATAATCACAATGAAAGCGAGCAATCACTCACTTTTTCGGCGTTAGATCCAGTTCTCATTTCTTTCTGTTGTCGCCAGCCAGGTTAGCTGGTATATTTTGCGGCCAAAAAGAGAGTGATTACTCACTACTAAAAATGAGGTGATCGCATGAAACATATCCACCATTTCCTGCTAATCGCAGGGATATTGCTCACGCTGCCGGGCTGCTCCGGACTGTCCCAGGAGAAAGCAACGCTCTCGGGCACGATCGAGGCGGATGAATGGCCGATTGTGGCAGAAGCAGGCGGCCTGGTCACGGAAGTAAAAGCCGAGGAAGGGAGCCGTGTGCAGGCAGGGCAGGAGCTGGCCGTCATCGACGATCGCAGCTGCCGGATCAATGTCGCTGATGCCAAAGCGGCGCTGGAGCAAGCGACAGCCCGGCTGGAGGAGGCCAAGGCTGGCGCGCGCGATGCGTCGATCCAAAAAGGAGTGGCCGCCGTGCAGCAGGCAGATGCCAATATCCGCATGGCGCAGGCGCGGAAAAAACAGGCAGATGCGGGAATCGGCAAGGCAAAGGAACAGCTGGCTCAGGCCCAGTCGCAGCTGAAGGGAGCGCAGCAAACGCTCGCCTACCAGCAAAACCGGCTTGCGGAGACGACCGCGCTGTACCGGCAAGGGGCGATTTCCCAAAGAGATCTGGAAGCGCAGCAGGAAGCCGTCAGCCAGGCGTCGACGCAGGTGAACCAGCTGCAGGCTCAGGTCGCGGCAGCACAGGCGCAATATGCGTCGGCGCAGGAAGAAGCGGCTGCGGCGAACGCGCAGGCAGGTACGGCGCAGGCCCAGCAGGCAGGGGCAGTGGCGGACCTCGACCTGCTGAAGGAAGGGAGCACAGACTACACGATCCGCGCCTTACTGGCGGTCCAGCAGCAGGCCCAGGCCAAACTCGACCAGGCGATGCTGCAGCTGGAAAAGACCCGGATCACTGCCCCGGCAGACGGCATCCTGCTGCGCTCCTCCATCGAGCAGGGTGAAGTAGCCAAGACGGGTGCGAGCCTGTTTACCATGATGCAGAACGATCAGCTCAAGCTCAAGGTGTACATTCCGGAAGCACAGCTGAATCGCGTGCAGCAGGGGCAGACGGTCGGGATTCAGGTCGATGCCTACCCGGGCAAGACGTTTGCGGGACAAATCAGCCTGATCTCCGAGAAAGCCGAATTCACCCCGAAAAATGTGCAGACGCCGGATGAGCGGACCAAGCTCGTCTTTGCCGTCACGATCCGCATCACGGAAGGGCTGGATCAGCTCAAGCCTGGCATGCCGGCAGACGTCATCCTGCCTGAGCCAGCCGAGGAGGGAGGCCAATGAACCCGGCTATTTCCTGCGACCAGCTGGCCAAGCGCTTTGGCGATCGCGTCGCGGTGAACCAGTTGACGCTGAATGTCCCGAAAGGCTCGATCTACGGGTTTCTCGGCCCGAACGGCTCGGGCAAATCGACGACGATCCGGATGCTGTGCGGCCTGCTCGTGCCGACGTCAGGCAGCGGCACAGTGCTGGGACTGGATGTCATGACCCAGAGCGAGGAGATCAAGCAGCGGATCGGCTACATGTCGCAAAAGTTCAGTCTGTACGAGGACTTGACGGTCGAGGAAAACCTCGATTTTTACGCAGGCGTCTACCAGCTGAACGCAGCCGAGCGCAAACAGCGCAAGGCCGAGCTGATCGAGATGGCGGGACTGACCGGCAGAGAAGGGCAGATCGCCGGCTCTCTCTCCGGCGGGTGGAAGCAGCGGCTGGCCCTCTCCTGCGCTCTCTTGCACAAGCCCGAGCTGCTGATTCTCGACGAGCCGACCGCTGGTGTCGACCCTGTTTCGCGGCGCATTTTTTGGGACGTCATCCACGAGCTGGCGAAGCAAGGCATTACCGTGCTGGTCACCACGCACTACATGGATGAGGCGCAGACGTGCGACTGGATCGGCTTTATCTTTTTCGGCAACCTGCTGGCGCAAGGCACCCCGCAGGAGCTGATCGAGCAGATGGGCGCGGGCAATCTGGAGGATGTATTCATCGAGCTGGTCAAGCGGGAGGAAGCCCGGCTTGCCCAGGCAGGCGCAGGGGAGGCAGGGCGATGAGTCGATTTGTCTTTCAGCGCTACTGGTCCGTGGTCAAAAAAGAAGTGATCCAGATCAAGCGGGATCGGCCGAGTCTGGCGATCGCGCTGGTCATGCCGCTGATGATGCTGTTCCTGTTCGGCTACGCCGTCAATACGGACGTGAACGACATCAAGATGGTGGTCTGGGATCAAAGCGCGACAGCCGACAGCCGGGAGCTGGTCGATCAGTTTGCCAATACCCGCGTGTTCGCGGTGGCTGCCCATGCGAGCGGCTACGGCGCCATCGAGTCGATGCTGGACGACGGCAGCGCCAGCGTCGCCCTGATCATACCGCCTGACTACGCGCGCAAGCAGGACAGAGGCGAGCCTGCTCACGTGCAGATGCTCATCGACGGCTCCGATCCGAATATCGCCCGCACGGCGACGTCCAACGCCCAGCTGATCGTCCAGAGCCGTTCCCTCACGATGCAGGAGACGCGGATGCAAAAAGCGGGCATGGGCGAGCTGGAGCCGCCGCTGGCGCTGGATTCGCGGGTGCTGTTCAATCCGAACATGGAGAGCATCGTGTTTAACATCCCGGGCTTGATCGGGCTGATTATGCAGAATGTGACGATGATCCTGACGGCTTTTTCGCTCGTGCGCGAAAAGGAGCGGGGGACGATGGAGCAGCTCATCGTGACGCCGATCCGTCCGCTGGAGCTGATGCTCGGGAAAATCACGCCGTACGTCGGAATCGGCCTGTTCTCCTTTTGCCTGGTGCTGCTGGTGGGGACGTACTGGTTCGGCGTGCCCGTCAAAGGCAGCATCTCGCTTTTGGTCAGCCTCTCCGTGCTGTTTTTGATCACCACCTTGAGCCTCGGGATCTTTATCTCGACCATCGCCAGGACGCAGCTTCAGGCGATGCAGATTGCCTTTGCCTTTATTCTGCCGAGCGTCCTGTTGTCCGGGTTCATGTTCCCGCGCGAATCGATGCCGCTCGTGATACAATGGTTGGGTGGGCTCGTCCCGTTGACCTACTTTCTGGAGATTTTGCGGGGCATCTTTTTAAAAGCGGCGGACTTGGCCGCCCTATGGGAAGACGCGCTCGGGATGGGCATCTTTTGCCTGTTGATCCTGACCGTCTCGATGCTGCGATTCCGCAAAAAGATCGAATAGAGGAGCGAATGGAACAAGATGAACAAGCCATCATTCGAAGAGGGCCTGTTGCAATATGCAGAAGAGCTGAAGGACGAGAGCGAGATGACGGAAAAGCAGCGGAGCATTCTGCGGGCGTCGATCAAGCTGTTCGCCGAAAAAGGCTTTCATGCCAGCTCGACCGCCGAGATCGCCAAGGAAGCCGGGGTGGCCGAGGGCACGATCTTTCGCCATTACAAGTCCAAAAAAGATATTTTGCTGGCGGTAGTCGCACCGGTGCTGGTCAAGTTTGCAGGTCCGTTTATCCTGCGGGACGTCCGTGAAATTTTCCGCGAGCAGGCGAAGAAGCCGTTCGCGCAGATCGCGACCGAGCTGTACCGCAACCGGCTGGAGATGGTCAGCACCAACGAAAAGACCATCCGGATTCTGCTGCAGGAAGCGTTCTTTCACGAGGAGATTCGGGAAGCGCTGATTGCCACCGTGTTTTCCGATGTGAAGGAAATGGTGCAAAAGCTGATCGAGGCCAAGGTCGTCGCCCGGGAGCTGCGGCCCTTGCCGCCGGAAGCCGTGTTTCGGGCGGTCCTGTCCTCCATGATCGGCCTGGTGTTGTTCCGGCAGGTGCTGGATACGGATGACTTTCAAAAGCGCAGCGACGACGAGCAGATTGACCTCACCGTCGACATTTTGATGAATGGAATCGGCTGCAGGGAAGCGTAGTTTTTCAGTAAATAATATTTTATCGATAAGTGAACGCTGATGGTCCGTTTTGGCTATGGAAAAAGCGAGAGGGAATGGTATAATTGCAAACAGCTTTTTGCTGTTTACCATGGAGGAGAGAGTAGATCATGTATCGTTTATCAGAGAGAGATTGGCAGGCTTATACGGAAAAGTACAAGGATCGCGCCCGCATGCTCATTTCTTGTCCAGACCGGCCAGGAATCGTGTCAGCGATCTCCCATTTTCTGTTCCAGCAGGGGGCGAACATAGTCCAGTCTGACCAGTACACGACCGATCCGGAAGCCGGCCGTTTCTTCATGCGGATTGAATTTGACCTGTCCCATCTGAATGAGCGCTGCGAAGTCATCAAGGCTGCGTTCACGCCGATCGCCGAAAGCTTTGACATGGACTTTTCCCTGGTGCAGGCGAGCAAGCGCAAGAAGGTAGCCATCTTCGTCTCCAAGGAAGATCACTGTCTGCTGGAGCTGCTCTGGCGCTGGAAGTCGGGCGAGCTGCACGGGGACATTTCCATCGTCATCAGCAATCACCCGGACATGCAGGAAACGGTGGAGTCGTTCGGCATCCCGTACCACTGCATTCCGGTGACCAAAGAAAACAAACCGCAAGCCGAAGCGGAACAGATCGCTGCCGCAGCCGGCGCAGACGTCATCGTGCTGGCGCGCTACATGCAGATTCTCTCGCCGCGTTTTCTGGAAGATTACGCGATGCGCATCATCAACATCCACCACTCGTTCCTGCCGGCATTCGTGGGAGCGAAGCCGTACGAGCAGGCATACCGCCGCGGCGTAAAGCTGATCGGAGCGACTGCCCACTACGTAACCGAGGAGCTGGACGCGGGTCCGATCATCGAGCAGGACGTGCAGCGTGTGAGCCACCAGGAAGACGTGGACATGCTGAAGCAGCTGGGCCGCCAGGTCGAGCGCACCGTGCTCGCCCGCGCCGTCAGATGGCATCTGGAAGACCGCGTGCTGGTGTACGGCAACAAGACGATTGTGTTCCCGTAAAACGTCAAACGATGCGAGCATAAGCGAAAGCTAAAGCCCGTCCTTGCAGCTTGCAGGAGCGGGCTTTTTTACGTGAGCCAGGCTTTTTTCCAGGCATGCCGCAATACCTTCAAGCGTTCCCCAGCATCGTCTGCAGAAACCGTTCCACGACAGGCCGCTGCGCATGCGCACCATCGCGCAGGCACAAATAAACAGGGCGTTTGATCTCGATGCCGGGCACAAACACGCGGCCGACTTCACCGCGGGCGACCAGATCGCGGACCGCCATTTCCGGAGCCAGCATCGTGCCGTATCCGGCGCGCACGGACTGGATCGACTCGATCAGCCCGTGGTATTGCAAGCCGACGCGAGGAACAGGGACCTGATGCTCCAGGCAGAGCGAAAACAGCTTTTCACGCGTGGAGCTGCCCGGCTCCCGCAGCAAAAAGGGCTCCAAAACCAGCTGCTTCAGTGGAATCTCCTGCCCGGCGTAAGGATGGCGCGGCGGGACGATGAACCAGAAGGCCACGTCCAGCAGATGGGTGCGGCGGATGGGGCGTTCATCCCAGACTTCATTGGTGATGATGGCGACGTCTGTCTCGCCGTGCAGAATCCATTCGATGGATTGCCGGGAGTTTCCCGTGCGGATCTCTACTTCCACCTGGGGATACGCCTGTTTGTAGACAGCCATCCACTTGGGCACCAGGTAGAGCGAAGGGAGAAAGGTCGAGGCGATTTTCAGCCGTCCGACCGTTCCTTCTCTCATTTCCGCGAGATGCGCTTCGATCTCCTTTTCCCAGATGTAGATCCGGCGTGCTTGCGATGCCCAGCTCATGCTCCAGCTTGCGGATTTGGGCGCTCACAGCTGGCTGGCTGATCGCCAGGGCATCGGCAGCGGCGGTGACACTGCCCAGGGAAGCGACTTTGACGAAGATGCGCAGTGCGTGCAGGTTCATGGTCATTCTCCATTCATTACATTTGCTTATGAATCAGACAGAAAGATGTATTGGAAAACGGCGAGGCTCCTTTGTACTGTATAACATAGAGATGTGAAAAGGCAAAGGAGAAAATCATGAGAGAGAGACAGGGGAAGACACAGGTCATCGCCGTAGCGCTGGTGACCGTTTTTTGTTTGCTGGGGGACTCTATGTTGTACATCGTTTTGCCGATCTATTGGCGGGAAGCAGGCTTGCAGTCGTTGTGGGAGGTCGGCATCCTGCTCTCGGTCAACCGGTTGGTACGGGTGCCGCTCGGGCCGCTGGTGGGAAAATGGTACGAGCGTTCAGGGGGCAGAATGGGGCTTGCGATTGCGGTCGTACTCGCGTTTGTCACGACGGTATCGTACGGCCTGCAAGGCTTTTGGGTATGGCTTGTGATGCGGAGCGTCTGGGGATTGCCTGGACGTTTTTGCGGTTGGGCGCTTATTCGCTGATCGTGTCCGTGTCTGAGGGGCACAATCGCGGACAGCTGATGGGCTTGTACAACGACTTGTACCGGCTGGGCTCGTTGGCCGGGATGATCGCGGGGCGCTGCTGGCGTCTGGGCGGTAATGACTTCGGCGAGTCTCGTGCAAGGAGAGATGGAGCCTGGAACCGTGGGCGGCTCCATGCTTGGGACGGCTTTCCGACCGCTACGGGAGGAAAAGTCTGTTTGTGTGGACGCTGCTCGCTGCGGCGGTGATGTTTGGCCTGCTGAATGCGCCTGTCCCTTTTTGGCCGTGGATCGGCCTGCTGCTGCTTTCGGTTATGTGGGGACGTCAGCTGCAGCAGCTGCAGCGCCGCGCGAAGCGAAGTGCTCTTTGATTTTACCCACGATGTGCGCGATTGCCGCTTCCTTGTCCGGACCGTGCAGGATCATATGGTTGGAGTGCTCGTACCAGCTGATCTGCGCATGGGCTGCTTCGCTGACGCTGGACGCGAGAATCTCCGCGCTGACCGCGTGCACGGTATCGTCCCGGCGGGCCTGCAGGAGCTGGTAGGGAGTGGTGATCTTGGGCAGCAGCGGCTTGGTCTCGGACAGCAGCCGGCGAAACTGCACCATGCTGCTCAGCGGGATTCTGCCGATGCCCCTGATGTAACGTCGCGAGTGCGTGGGGAAGTCTTCGCGCAGGTAGTTCACGGCTTCTTTTACATCCCAGTATTTATAGGGCGTGTTCAGCGTGAAAAGCAGCTCTACGGGATAGGTCGCCGCCAGGTGGAAGGCGAGCAGTCCGCCCATGGAAAAGCCGATGACCACGATCGAATCGGCGCGCATCCGCAATCGCTTGTAGCCTTCCTCAGCGGAGCGCAGCCAGTCGTGGCGTGTGCTTTTCGCCATTTCGCGGCGGGTGGTTCCATGCCCCTCGAGAGTCGGGCACTCGACCGGATAGCCCTCCTCGCGCAGCCGTTTGGCCAAGGGCAGAATGTCGTTCATGTCTCCGGCAAATCCATGAATGAGGAGACAACCGACTGTTTCTGTCATTGTATATCGCCTCTCCAATCGCGGAAGTTTTGGTTATCTATGTATTATATACCGGAAGCGGCAGGGAAGCGACGTTTGCAGCGCTCCGGCCGGCTTTGGGAAAAAAAGAGACCTCACGCCGTGGCATGAGATCGCAAACGAAAGTGTGGGTATGATGTCCTTGCAGCTTGCCGTACCGCTTACAGTCCGATCGTTTTCAGCTCAGGAGAGACGATCAGCCTGGGCTGTGTGCTGGCCTGGATTTCTTCCGCCGTATAGCCTTCCGCGATTTCCACGAGGACGAGTCCTTCCGGAGTGACATCGAGAACGGCGCGGTCTGTGATGATGCGGTTCACGACCTTTTTCCCCGTGAGCGGCAGGGAGCACTCGTGCAAAATTTTCGTTTCGCCGTGCTTGTTCACATGATCCATGATGACGACGATCTTCTTGGCGCCGTGCACCAGGTCCATCGCGCCGCCCATGCCCTTTACCATCTTGCCGGGGATCATCCAGTTGGCCAGATCGCCCTGTGCGGATACTTCCATCGCACCGAGGATGGCGAGGTCGATGTGTCCGCCGCGAATCATGGCGAAGGACTCGGCGCTGGAGAAGTAGGCCGCCCCCGGGATCGCCGTGACCGTTTCTTTCCCGGCGTTGATCAGATCGGCATCCAGCTCGTCCTCCGTCGGGTACGGCCCGATTCCGAGCAGGCCGTTTTCGGATTGCAGCACGACCGTTTTTCCTTCCGGGATGTAGTTGGCGACCAGCGTTGGCATCCCGATTCCCAGATTGACATAAAAGCCATCCTCGATTTCCTGGGCAGCACGGGTGGCGATTTGTTCACGCGTCAGCGACATATCTGTTTCCTCCTTTAATGAATGGCGTTCGTTTTCCGCAGAATTAGGAGCGGACCGTGCGGCGCTCGATCCGTTTTTCAAAGGATGGCGCCTGAATGAGGCGTTGGACGTAGACGCTCGGTGTATGAATATGCTCGGGATCCAGCTCGCCCACTTCCACGATCTCTTCCACTTCGACGATGGTGATTTTTCCTGCTGCTGCCATCATCGGGTTGAAGTTTTGCGCAGTTTTGCGGTAGACGAGGTTGCCCATTTTGTCGGCCTTCCACGCTTTGATCAGCGCGAAATCCCCTGTGATGCCTTCCTCCAGCAAATACTCCTTGCCGTTGAATATGCGAGTCTCCCGGCCCTCGGCGATCGGCGTGCCGACGCCTGCAGGAGTGTAAAAGGCCGGAATGCCGGCTCCGCCTGCACGCACCCGCTCAGCCAGCGACCCTTGCGGAGTCAGCTCGACTTCCAGCTCGCCGGAGAGGAATTGGCGTTCGAATTCCTTGTTTTCACCGACGTACGAGGAAATCATTTTTTTGATCTGCTTCTCGCGCAGCAAGAGGCCGAGGCCCCAGTCGTCCACGCCGCAGTTGTTGGAGACGGCGGTGAGGTTGCCCACTCCCTTGTCGCGCAGGGCGATAATCAGATTTTCCGGAATCCCCACAAGTCCGAATCCGCCCACCAGCAAAGTTGCCCCATCGTGAATATCGGCCACGATGTCGGTGTAAGAGGTAAAAATTTTTGCCATGTCGATCACTCCTACGTTGAAAAAATGACGTTCACAAGCTTCAGGAAAGCGCTAACAATCTACAGTGCAACAACAAAAATAAATGACTCCCTTCTATCATACAGGATGCGAGTTACAAAAAAGTGACGAACGCGGCGGCCGTTTATAAAAAAATATAAAAAATGACTGAAAAGTAGTACAACTGCCACTGTTTTTCTGTAAAATATATTTTGCCAATTATGAATCGTTGTTGGAAATGGTTGAGGCGAAATACGCGGGGTTTCAGGAGTGTATGGGATGAAAAAATGGATCAGTCTCACAATGGCGGCCCTGCTGCTCACAGGCTGCGAAAAGCTGGACAGCGAGATCGCCCAGTTGAAGAAAAGCGACGAGGAGACCGTCGTCAAGGTCAAGACCGTCAACGCTTATACGGTGGAAGAAAATCAGGATGCCTTGACGATGGAAGTATCGGGTGTGGTCGCGCCGCGTCAGGAGCTGGCTCTGTCCTTTGGCACGTCCGGCAGGATTTCCCGGATTCTGGTCCGGAAGGGGGCGAGCGTCAAGGCTGGACAGCTGCTGGCGACGCTGGATGAGACAGCCCTGCAGCAAGGCGTCAACGCCGCCCTGGGGCAGGTGGCGAGCGCGAACATCCGGCGCAGCAAGGCCGCGCAAGGACCCGAAGCCCATGAGCTGCAGACGCAGAAGCTGCGGGTCGAACGGGCGAAGCAGACGGCCGCGAAAGCCGATCAGGAATACGCGCAAGGCCAAACGCTGTACGCGGGCGGAGCGATTTCCAGGGATGAGCTGGACAGGCTCGCGCTCGCACAGAAGCAGGCCAGACTGTACCTGCAGGAGGAGGAGGTCGCGTACGGCAAGCTGCTGCAGGGGGCGGATCGTCTCGATGTCGAGGAGGCCAACGCCCAGGTGCAGCAGGCGAATGTCCAGCTGAACCGGGCCAGACAGGAAGCGGCAGATGCGGTGCTGAAAGCTCCTTTTTCCGGCATCGTCGCAGCCATTCCCCTGGCCGAGGCGGAGCAGACGGGTCCCGGCAGCGAAGTCATCCGGCTCGTGGACACCTTGCAATGGCTGGTCAAATTGCAGGTGGAAAGCGAGCAGATCGGCAGCTGGCAGCCGGGTGCGACTGTCAACGTGAAGGCAGCGGACGGCAGCGCGGCAGAGGGGAGGGTCACGTTCGTCTCGCCTGTCATGGATGAGGGATCGGGCGCGTATCCGGTGGAGGTGACGGTGCCTGGCTCTGCAGTCAATTGGAAGGGCGGCATGACAGTCACTTGCCAGTATCCGCTGGCAGCTAGGAATGTGCCGCTCGTCCCCGTCAGCAGCGTGGGCGTATCCGCTGGGGAATACTACGTGCTCAAAATCAATGAGAATGCGGTAGAAAAGACTCCGGTGAAAGTGGGAGCCATCCACGGAACGTTCTTTGAAGTGCCGGATGGGCTGCAGGCGGGCGATCAGATCGTCGGATCCGGCTTGTCCTATTTGATAGACGGCGAGGCGGTGAAGGTGGCGGATGAATAAGCGTACGTTGGTTTCCATTGTCCCCGCCCTGGCGCGTCTTCTGGCGATCGCCTGCTGCCTGCTGGCCGCCGGAGCCCTCTTCCGGATGGACGTCACAGTGTTCCCCGATCGTCCCGTGCCGATCTATACGATCCAGCTCTCTGCTCCCGGCCTGACCTCCGGCAAAATCGACGAGACCGTCACCAGGCCCGTGGAAGAATCCGTCCGTGCGATCGGCGATGCCCGCATGATTGCGTCCGAGTCCCGCGCAGGAGAAGCGACCGTCACCGTGGAGACGACGGAGCGGATTGGCTCGGATTACAAGGAACGGTTGGAAAAAAAGCTGGGGGAAGTGGCGAAGCGGCTCCCGGTAAAGGAGTGGAGCATCAGCCAGGATCATTTGGCGGACAGCCGGGTGGGGGATTACCTGCTGTATGGCAACGATCTGCAGACGCTGTCGGACACCGCCCATTTCACGATCTATGAAAAACTGATCAGCCTGCCCGGTGTCGCGCGCGTCGAAATCGACGACAGCTCGGTGAAAAACCAGGTAGATTTGATCTTCCGTCCGTCCATGCTGCTGGCGTACGGACTGACGCCCGGGGACGTTCTCGATCAGCTGCCCGGGGACGTGGTCAGCGAGCAGGTCGGCAGCGTCGGGCAAAACAAGGACCAGGCCTCCTTTTACTGGTCGAGCCTGTCGGAAGGGCCACAAGGGCTGGGTAAGCAGCTGATCGCGACGGACCGGGGATACGTAACGCTGAAGACACTGGCGGACATCCGCGATCTGCGCGGCAGCAAGGGAGACGAGGTCAAGGTCTACCGTGGCTCGCCGGCCATCGGAATTACCGTGCATGCCGCGGACGTCGGCCAGGTCCCAGCCATTCGGAAGCAGGCGGCCGAAGCGATCGCGGAGCTGAATGAAGCGGCAGGGGGCAAGTACAGGATCGACCTGTTTGACGACAGCGTCAAGCCCCTCGCACAGGCCATCGGACAGCTTTCCCTGCTCGCGGCTCTGGCGGCGGTGGCGTGCGCGGTGTTCCTTTATTGGTCCTACAAACGCATTGCCGTCTCTCTGTTGTCGCTGCTCGCTGTCGTCATGGCGGACGGCATCGTGCTGGGCGGCATGTGGCTCGGAGGATTTCCTCTGACCTTTGCTTCGCTCGGCCCGGTCATCGTCGTCTCCCTGCTGTTCACAGGAGCAGGCTCCGCGCTTTATCACCGCCTGCTGCGACTGGAGGAGATCTCCGTCCCTGGCTGCTTGCAGGTGTCCTGGAAGCTGATGAAGCCGCTGCTGCTCGCGCTGGCGGTATTGTCGGCCGCCTGGGCTGTCGTCATGACGACCGATTTTCTCGAGGGAGAGGACCGGATCCTCCTGGATGACGCCTGGCCGGCCCTGCTTTTCGGCGCCGCAGGACTGCTTCTCGTCTACGGCTTCATCGCCCCGGTATTGACGGGAACGTGGCTGGGGACGAGGGCTCGCTCCCGGCGTCGCCCAGGGAAGGCGACGGTCGATGCGGCGAAGCGGTGGGAGCGTATGGTGAAGCACGGGTACCTGCCGTATGGCGTCACGCTTACAGCCTCCCTGCTCGTTGTCGTCTTGCTGCATTCCTTTGTCAGCGTCGATCCGTACGGCAAGCTGGCGATCCAGGAGAAAACGCTGAATCTGGAAATGGTCCAGGGCAGCAGCATGGACGACGCCATGCGGGCAGCGCAAATCGCCGAGGAGCGGCTGCGCCAGCTGGCGGAAGTGCGCGACGTCTACACGGCAGCCTCCCGCGATCGGCTGGCGATGCATCTGCAGCTCGCCGACAAGTACGACTGGACGATGTCGCTCGCCGATCTGGAAAAGGAACTGGACAAGCGGCTGAGGGACATTCCGGGGACGGACCCGTTCGCCTTTGTCGTGCGGGACGACATGAAGACTCGCCTCGAATTCACGGTAAAGGGCCCGTCCCGGCTGACCGCGCAGGCGCTCGCCCAGGAAGTGCTGACCCAGCTGCAAAAGTACACGTCGCGGGATGGAGACGGACAGGAGATCATCATGGATGAACGCATCGGGGCGGGCACATCCAGGACGATCATCGAGATTCGCCCCAAGCCGGACAAGCTGGCGCGCTACCGGGTGTCCGAAGCGGAGATCAAGAGCCAGCTGGAGGACTATCTGGGAGAGAAAGCGGCCGGAAGCGTCTACTGGAATGACCAGAGCGTCGCTGTCATGGCGCGCTTCCCGGACAAGTGGATGGAGTATCCGGAACAGGTGAAAAATATTTTGATCCGCACGCCGCAAGGAAAAGTCCGCCTGGGAGAGCTCGTGCACTGGCAGATCGGCAAAGAGCCGCTGGTTTACCAGCGCGAGGACGGTCAGTATGTGTTCACGGTGAGCAGCGCCGTCCGGGATCCGGGAAGGATTGATTCGCTTGCGTACGTGCTGCCGCTCCGCATGCAAAAGACGATGATCGTGCCTGAAGGATACGCCATCCTGAATGCGGATGAGCTGAAGCAGCTGCAGGAGGAGCAGTCCGACAAGGCAGACTGGAGCGGGCGTGTGTTCGTCGTGGCCGGCTGGATCCTTGCCGTCGTCCTGGCGAGCCTGCTCATACAGCGACGGGCGCGCGACGGCATCCTCGCGCTGGCGATCCTGCCTGTCCTGGCGGGAGGGGTCACGCTGGGACTTTTGGTCATGGACCGCCCGCTGAACGGCATGGCGGTCTACGGCATGGCAGCGGCGATGGCTGTCCTGCTGCAGCAGACATTGCTCGCGCTGGATGATCTGCACGATGCCGTCAGCGCGGAGGCTTCCGTCTGGGAGGGAGTACGATCCGGCTTTGCCCGCAGCCTTGCCAGTCAGGCGAACGTCTTTGCCTCGGTGACGCTGGCCTCTGTGCCGCTCGCATTCGGGTGGATGGCGGGCGCAGACGCGTTCGCCTCCTTTGCCAGCGCGCTGCTGTTTGGGACGCTGCTCGCGGCCTTTGCGTCCAGCGTGCTCATCCCGGCCATGTACTATCAAGCGGAGGAGAAGCAGCGGGCACAGGCTGAGATTACGCTTCCGCTCGTCCTGCAGCGGATCCGGGCCTGGTGGGAGAACGACCGCATACGCAAGCAGGATGCCAAAGCGAGAACACAGCAGCTCAAGCAGCAAAGGAGGGGACAGCGCGCCGGGCAAACCCGCAGCGCTGCCCCCGCTCCCAAGGACTTGTCCACTGAAGACTTCCTCCCGCTGTCGGCGCACGCGAGCGATACAAACCAATAGGCGGCTCATGATCGTCCATTCTCATGTAAGATAAGAAAAGAGGACCAATGACAGGGAAGGGGACCGGACATGCGCCGATCGATCAAGCTCTTTGACTATCTCCTGCTGGCGGCGATCCTCGCGGGGCTGTTCCTCTCGTCGTCTACCCCCTATTACAAGCAGGACATGCGCGGGGCTCTGGGCGAGATCGTCGAGAAAAACCAGTGGGACGACCCGTTGGCAGACTGGTCGTTCCACTATGGCGGAAAGATAGTCAGCGTGGAAGAAAATGGAACGTCGGGGGTTATCGAGTTTTTCTTGCGCAAGGCTACCCATTTTTCCGTCTTTGCGCTGCTCGCTGCGAGCTGGTATCGCGTCTTTCGCCACCGGCTGGCCTTTGCGGCCGCCTTGCCCTGGAGCGCCTTCTTCAGCCTGCTCACAGCTGTCCTGGACGAGTGGCACCAGACGTTCACGCCCGACCGCACAGGAATGGTCACAGATGTGCTGCTAGATCTTTCCGGCTCTGTCAGCATGTTGCTAGTGGTAACGATTGTTCACTTGTATTCCAGAAAAAGCATGGCATAATAGAGAGGGTGCCAGACCTCTCAGAAGAGTGCGCTTCTCCTGGGTGCAACCGAGAAAGAATAGGCTTTTCAGTATTTGAATTTCTCTGTTATACTAGGAGAATGAGGCTTCTGGTTGAGGTTCTCACCATTTTTCGGAAATGATAAAAGGAGTGCAAACTGGATGGCAGTACAAGTGGGAAGCATCATCGAGGGAAAAGTGACAGCGATTAAACCGTTTGGGATGTTCGTAGCAGTCAGCGAAACCGAGCAGGGGCTGGTCCACATTTCCCAAGTAGCAAACGGTTTTGTAAAAGATATCAATGATCACTTTACCGTTGGAGCGCAAGTAAAGGTGAAAGTTCTCTCCATTGATGATGCAGGCAAAATCTCGCTTTCGGTTCGCGCCGCACTCCCAGCGCCTGAGCGTCCGGAACGTGAGGAGCGCCGTGGTGGTGGATATCGTGGAGGCGATCGCGGTGGGAATGCAAAACGGGATAACGCTGCTTCCTTCGAGGACAAACTCAAAAAATGGATGAAGCACAGCGAAGAGAACCTTGCGACCATCAACAAAAAGAACGCTAAACGCGGCTACTAAGCCTTGCTATAACGGAAGACGCAAAAAGGACGGGATCCCCTACCCGTCCTTTTTCTTTTGGTGCAAGGCAAACAGCTTCAACCGATGAGCGGGGCAGCTGCTCCGCGCGAGCCCTCTACGGGATGGACTTCGCGGCGCCAGTATTCCATGCCCCCCGGCCATCCGCTTGCCGCTGCCCCGGCGATAACCGTGCAAGATTTGCGGGGCGCATCCCTGATCGTGACGGAGGAAGGAGTGACCCTATGATGATGACCCCGGAGCCGTCCGTCGTACCGGGCGTCCGGCTCTACACCGTGAGCTACTGCAGCGAGGGTCTGCTCGTCAAGGCCGCGCTCGCCGTACCGGAATCGTTCTCTGCGGCAGGAGAGCCTCTGCCTGCCCTGCTGTATTGCCGCGGCAATGAGGGCGGAGAGGGCCGGGATGAATTTGGCGGGGCAGACCGCCATGACGTGTTTGCCGCCTATGAGCTGCTGCGGCGGATGAAAATGTCGGAGTAGAGCATGCCCGGCGGCTGGTCCATGCGCTGCAGGAGGCAGGAAAGACCTATGAGCTGTGGCTGGCGGAAGGGGCCAGCCACTTGTTTCAGGGGAGCGAGATAGAGGCGTACACCCGGCGCATGTTTGCCTGGCTGGACGAGAAAGGTCGGGAAAAGCGCCTTTGCAGGGAAGCCTTTTGTGAAGAGCGCTAGGGCAGGCAGGGCTGAAGCGGCAGGGAGATGATGATCTCTGTTCCTTCTCCCGGCTTGCTGTTCACCTGGATATCGCCGCCGTGGTTTTCCACCATCCTGCTGGAGATGGGGAGCCCCAGCCCCGTCCCCTCTTCCTTCAACGAGAAGAACGGGTCAAAAATACGGACGAGATACTCGGGCGGGATGCCTTCCCCCGTATCCCGCACGTGAAGGTGGACAGCCTGTTCGTCCAGGCGGCTCTCAATGGTGAGAATGCCGCCTTCCTTCATGGCCTCGATGCTGTTTTTCATGAGGTTGAGGAGGATCTGCTTGAACTGCTCGACATCGACGTGAATGCGCGTCTGCGGATCGCAGCGGTCCACGATTTCGATTCCGTGCAGCAGGGCCTCGGCATTGATCAGCGGCAAAATGGAATGGAACACATCGGCCAGCCTGACCTCGCGATAATTCGGCAAAGACGGCTTGGACAGCATCAACAGCTCGGTGACGATCTGATTGACCCGTTCAATTTCCTGTAAAATCAGCGGCATGTAATAGCGTTCGCGCTCTTGATCGGACATCTGCTGCTGCAAGAGCTGGATAAACCCGTAGATGACGGTCAGCGGATTGCGGATTTCGTGGGCGGCTCCGGCAGCCAGCTGCCCGACCATGGCCAGCTTTTCCGATTGGTAGAGGAATTCCTGCACCTGCTCCTGTTCCGTAATGTCCAGGAAGGCCACCATCCAGCCGGTCTCGTTGTCTTGCTGGTGGTTGAGTAGCGGAATATAGGAGACCAGCGCGATGAAAGGCGTTCCGTCCTGCTTCAGCAGGGTCATTTTGCGGTTGACGAACCACGGCGCATTTTCCCCGCCTTCCCAAGCTTCCGATGCATCCCTCGCTACCGGATAACCGTTTTCGCCCTGCATCACCAGCTTTCGGGCCAGCTCGTTCACGTGGACCTCTGCGGATACGCTGGGCCGGGTAATGATGCCAACCGGGAGCGAGTTGAGGATTTGCTCCCGCATATTTCTTTCCTCGATCAAGACGCGTTGCTGCTCCTGGTCCTGGGCAAACAGCGTGGCGATGTTGCTGGACATTTTATTGAATTCCTCAGCCAGCTCGGAAAATTCGTCCTGATGCTTGTAGACGATCTGTTGTCCGAACGTCCCTCGCGATACCTCGCGCGCCTGCTGCATCAAGGACCGGATGGGGGTGAGCAGCTGGCTGCGAAAATAGAACGTACAGAACAGCCCGAACAGAATGGAGGCGACCGAGACGGAATAGGTCAGGATGAGCGAGACTTTGATGCTTTCGTTCGTGTGCTGGAACTCCTTGTTGGTCTTGTACTCCAGCTGATTCAGGGAGAAAGAGAGATCCAGCTCCAGCTTGTCGATCAGCGGCTGTACTTCCTGGGAGAGCACGTAGCTTACGGCAGTGACATTGCCCGCTTTCAGGAGCGGATTGATTTTGTTCAGGAACAGAAAATCCAGCTTCGAAATCGAGTCGATGATGGAAAACAGCCCGTTGTTTTCTTCTGTCTGCGGGATCCCGGCAAAACGCGAGCTGTCGATGAGATTGGTATAGTAATCGTCCAGATAGGACTGATCGCGTGTGAGCGTGTACGTCTTCAGCGCGAACGTCTTCGTGTAAATCTGGTTTTTGACCTCCAGCAGGGCGCTTGTCTGCGGCAAGATATGTTGCGTCAGGTGCATCTCGTCCGACGTGACCTTCGTCATCTGGTAGCTGAACAGACTGGTCACACAGCCGATCAAAAGCATCATTACGAGGTAGCTGAGCATCATTTTTTTCTGGAAACCCAGACGGGAAAACAGAGACATACGGACTATCCTCCAGACGGGACAGGCCGTTGAAGCAAGAGCTTCAACTCCTGTTCGATTTCTTCGCGAATCTTTTGTGGTACCATCGGGCCAAAAGGACTGAGCTGATTGACGCCTTCACCCAGGCCGTACATGACTTTTCCGCTGGGCAGCCTGTTCTGGGTGAATTGCTCCATGATCTGGCGGTAGCATTGGCGCACATCTTGAGTCATCGAGGCAAGTACATACTGCGGCGCAATATATCGCTGGTCGGCAATGTAGCCGATCGTGTAGACTTTGGCGCGCTGTGCTTCCGTAATGACCTCCAGGTTGAAGCTGTCGCCTGTCGTGTAGATGACGTCGATCCCTTGGGCGATCATCTCGCGCGTGAGCCGCACGGCACCTGCGACATCGTTGAAATCGGCCACTTTGCCGACGACGACAGTCGCCTTGGGCGATGCCTTTTGGACGCCTTCCTGGAATCCAGTGACCTGGGCGTATTCAGGCGGCTTGTCGACGAGGATGTATCCGACCTTGCCTGTACGGGACATTTTGGCAGCCAGCATCCCGACGAGATAACCCGCGGGCTTCATGTCGTAGCGGACGGTCGTCTGATTCGGATAGGGAGCCTCCCCGTTGAAGGAGACGAAGCGCGTGTTCGGATACGACCGGGCTACCTCCGTAAAAGGCTCGGAGAAAATGACGCCGTGGCCGAGGATGAGATGGTAGTCGCTCGCGGCGTATCTGGTAGCGGTGGCCCTGATTTGATCAGGCTTGAGATTGTTGGCGATTTCCAGCGAGAAGCCGAGCTTTTTCTGCAGCTCCGTCATGCTCTCCAGCGCACTGCTGTTCCAGCCCTGATCGTAGGTCGGTCCTTCGAGCAGCAGGGCTACCCGCAGTTTGTCCGTGGAATGTCCGTCCTCATTTACGTCGCGAAGATGTGTCATGCTGATGAAAAACTGGCTTGTAATCAGCAGCAAAAGCCCAATGACCAAACCGGTGAACAGGGAGGGGAACGGCTGAAGCCTTGGCATGGAAAACTCCTCCAAATGAAATAAGTAAGACAAGGTCTGAGTGGTAAATAAACAATCTTCTCTTACTATCGGAAAAAATCCTTCTGGGAAAAAGAGTGAAAGGGAAGGGCTGGCCGGGGAATGGAAAACGGGACACGGGACAGGCTATAGGAGAAAGACTCAGCAGGAAAAGGAAGGGAGCTGCGTGAACGTGGAAAACGATCTGAAGGAAATTCCCCAAACCGAAATCCCGGATGAAGTGAGACAGGTGGACGTGCCAGAGATTGGCGAGACGACTCCGCATCCCAAACCGGAAAGTCCGCTCGCAACAGGGGAGACAGCCGGACGGGCCGAGACCGTTCAGGACGGAGAAAGCGATCGCCCCATCGGCTTTGCCACGCCGTGAGCACAGGGCAGCGAACCGATTGAAAATCGCTCGATTTCGAGATATTTTTATCGGTTCGACAGGATGGCGAAGCATTCGACAAAAAAAGTCATTTTCTCTCGTGGACAAGTTCTTCTATTTTTGCAAAAGTAAAGGAAGATATGAATGAAGCGAGGGGAATGGGACATCATGGCCCGAGTGTTGATTGTAGACGATGCTGCCTTCATGCGACGCATGCTGACCGAGATGGTGAGCGGTCAACACGAGATCTGCGGCGAGGCGAGCAACGGTTTGGAGGCAATTGAAAAATACAAGCAACTGAAGCCGGACATTGTGACGATGGACCTCACAATGCCGCAAATGCACGGGATCGACGCGATGGAAGAAATTCTGGATTACGACGGCAACGCCAAGGTGCTGATCTGTTCTGCCATCGGGCACCGTCAAAGGGTGATCGAGGCCATGAAAAAAGGCGCGAGCGACTTTGTCGTGAAGCCATTCCAGAAGGAGCAAATTTTAGACGCGATCACACGGATCCTGTAACGATGCAACGGGTAGACCGCCTGTTCCCAAGTGGGGGAGGCGGTCCTTTTTTTGTCCGTTCTGGACCAGCAGCTACAAGTCGATGCGCGTGCCGACTCCGGCCGCAAGGCGAGGAGAGTCTGCTTCAGCTCATCCGCCTTGGCTCGCGTCCGGTTGTACAGGAAGTGCTGTGTCAGAGCGCGGACCTCCATCACCGCCTGTACTTGTCCCAGTGCTTGCGCGCCGCAGCCGAGAACCCGCACAGCTCGTCGCGTCCTCCCTCGCCAGATGCTTGGTGGCGACACCGCTGGCGGCTCCTGTGCGCGTCACCGAGAGCAGACTCGCATCCATCATGGCGACGTGCTGGCCGGTCTTCGCTTCCGTCAGCAGAATGACACTCTGCAGCGCCTTGATTCCATGCGCATGGTTTTGAAGGAAGGAGCGAGGAGCGGGCGATTTGCCAGCGCACATTGCGCGGGGGCGCAGCGGGGCGAATCCTTTGCACCTTGGATACGCAAAAGGTATGATAGAAGCATCAAGTATCCTGCTCATTTCGAGGTATCGCAGATGGAAACAGACTTGGGAAAACTGATCAAAGCCCTTCGTGTCGGCAAAAGAAAGACACTCAAGCAAATATCTGAAAAAACGGAACTGTCCATAAGCTTTTTGTCCCAGGTGGAGCGCGGAAAATCGTCGATCACGCTGGAGTCCCTGAAAAAATTTCCGAGGCGCTCGATGTCAGTCCGAGTTACTTTTTCGCGGACGTGCCGGCGCAGACGACGACCAGGCTGCGTCGGGGGAGCGACGCTCCTGCCCGCGATCATTCGTCGCCTTTCGTTTACGAAGACTTGTCGGGCGACCTCGCCAATCCCGCGATGAAGCCGATTCTGGTCACGCTCCAGCCGCATGACGGGAAGGGGACGCCGTCTGTGCACAAAGGGCAGGAATTTATGTACGTCCTGGAGGGAGTCCTCACCTTGCTGGCAGGGGACGAGGAGTACGATCTGTACCCGGGAGACAGCATTCACCTGGATTCCTCCACTCCCCGCAGCTGGATCAACCGAACCCGGGAAAGGGTCAGATTTCTCTGTGTGAATTCGCTGTGCGAGTGATGAAATCGAATGGCTCGTTAGCCTTCCCCGCATTTATTTATCCGTATTCGAGGTGGAACTGTGTCTCTTCAACCGAATTTTTTTCAACAGTATCAGAACGCTGATATCGATGAACTGGCGGATGTGATTGGAGAGCTGCTGCAAAATCCCATTACGATCGAGGATGCTGATCATAAATTGATCGCGTACAGCTCGCACGGGGAGAGTACGGACCAGGCGCGCTGGTCGACGATCATGGGACGAAGAGTTCCTGAGAAGGTGCTGACGCGCCTGTGGAAGGACGGCGTTTTTCAGGCGCTGCTGACCCAGGATGATCCCGTGCATGTCCCGGCCAAGGACGAGGTCGGGTTGGGCAAGCGAGTGGCGATCGCGATCCGCCGCAACAACGACGTGCTCGGGTACATCTGGGCGCAGGAGGTCAACCGGCCGATCACGCCAGGCGACGATGAAATTTTGCGCCAGGCCGCCCGTGCCGCTGTATCCCGGCTCATGCAGCGCCAGGGCAAGCGAAAGGCGGAGGAGCAGCGGCGCAAGGAGTTTTTGTGGGAGCTTTTGCTCGGCAATCACACGACGGAGATCGCCATCCGGCAAAAAGCGGACAGCTTGCAGATTCAGCTTCCTGCCTCCTACCTGATTTGCATCGTCGAAGCATCCGGCGCGAGGCTGGATCAGTATTTGTACCCGCTGATGCTGCGCGACAAGCTGTACTGGGTGGTGGACGGCGCGCAAATCATTTTGCTGATCGGGCTGACGGAGGTCCGAAGAGAGCCGGACGACGTCCTGATCCGCAAAGTGGAGCAATTTCTGACGGACTCGCTGGAAAAGCTGGAGGCCCACGTCAGCGAAGGCCAGGTCATCGCGGGCTACGGTCTCGGGTACAAGTCGTACACCGATATTGTGAAAAGCTACAGAGAAGCCTTGCACGCCGTCAAGGTGAAGAAGCTGTTTCCCCGGGAGACGGACGGCATCCACGGGTATCACGAGCTGGGGATTTACCGCTACCTGCTGCAGGTCAAGCAGTGGGAGGAGGAGCAGGGCTACCGCAACGAGCGGATCGAAAAGCTGCGGCGGTACGACCGGGACAACCAGACGGCCATGCTGGAGACGCTGGAGACGTTCCTCGACGCGGCGGGAAAGGTCAACGTGACCGCGCAGCGGCTGCATGTCCACATCAACACGCTGAGCTACCGGCTGCGGCGAGTCGAGGAGATCGTGCGGGTCGACCTGGAAAACATGAACCAGCGGGCCGCCCTCTATTTGGAGCTGAAAATGGCGAAGCTGAACAGCGAACAATAGTTCGTTTGTGGATTTTCACAAAGAGGAGGACGGCAAGATTAAAGGAATCCCCAAGGAAACGAGCGCAAAAGTCGCTGTACAATGATACCATTCTTATCAAATCGGCGTTTCCAAGGAGGACTACCTATCATGATCGTCGGAATTCCCAAAGAAATGAAAAATAACGAAAACCGCGTTGCGATCACCCCTGCAGGCGTGGCAGCGCTCGTACAAAACGGACACAGCGTCATCGTCGAAAACAGCGCGGGCCAAGGCAGCGGCTTCACCAATGAAGACTACGCCGCACAAGGCGCGAAAATCGCCGACACGGCAGCGGAAGCCTGGGCAGCCGAAATGGTGATAAAAGTAAAAGAACCGCTCCCGTCCGAATACGGCTACTTCCGCGAAGACCAAATTCTCTTCACCTATTTGCACCTGGCTCCAGAGCCTGAGCTGACGCGCGCGCTGATGGAGAAAAAAGTGGTGGCGATCGCCTATGAGACCATTCAGCTCGACAACGGCGCACTGCCGCTCCTGATGCCGATGTCTGAAGTAGCGGGCCGCATGTCCGTGCAAATCGGCGCGCAATTCCTGGAAAAACCATATGGCGGCAAAGGTGTGCTGCTCGCCGGCGTGTCAGGCGTGCCAAAAGGCGAAGTCGTCATCATCGGCGGCGGGATCGTAGGGACGAACGCTGCGAAAATGGCTCTCGGCCTCGGTGCGAACGTGACGATCCTCGACGTGAACGCAGATCGTCTGCGCCAGCTGGACGACCTGTTCCAAGGCCGCGCGCAAACCTTGATCTCCGACTCCTTCCATATCGCAGGCGCAGTAAAAAAGGCAGATCTGCTGGTAGGTGCAGTCCTGATCCCTGGCGCTCGCGCCCCTCGCATCGTGACCGAAGCCATGGTGAAAGACATGACCCCGGGCTCCGTGATTGTAGACGTGGCGATTGACCAAGGCGGTTCCATCGAGACGGTAGACCGCATCACGACTCACGACAACCCCACTTATGAGAAACACGGCGTGATCCACTATGCAGTAGCGAACATGCCTGGCGCCGTAGCCCGCACATCGACGCTGGCGCTCACCAACGTGACGGTACCGTACGCCGTTCAACTGGCGAACAAAGGCTATGCACAAGCGATCCGCGACAACAAGGCGCTCGCAAAGGGCGTCAACGTCATCGCCGGGAAAGTGAGCTACAAAGCGGTTGCCGATGCGCACAACCTGCCCTATGCATCCGTCGAAGAAGTTCTGTTGGTGAAAAACTGAGCGGAGATGTCCCAAACGGTCTGCCTCGCATGAAGAGGCGGGCCGTTTTTTGCATTCTTTCCCGGATCGGCTACGGAAGAATATCGTTGTATTCGAACCAGTTCAGCTTCATTTTGCCAGCGTCGCTTAAAAAGATGTTGACCTTGATCTCGGCCAAAGCATTTGCCGTAATCGTTCGTTCATGATCTTTGGCAAACTGCTTCCAGGCTCTGTAGTCTTTCTTGAACAGGTATTCCTCCAGGCCATACAGATCCGCTCCGACGCGAATCCCTTTCATGAATGTCCCGCGAATCTGCTGTTCGATCTCTTTTTTGGCAGTTGTCAGGATGAATTCGTCACTGACATCGCTCATCATTTCCCGCACAAACGCTTTCAGGTCAATCGTCACGCGAAAGCGAGGGTCAGTGCCTTTTTGAATCGGCTCGATTTTCATGTTGACATGCTGGACCCGCAAAGTCGCTTTGGCCCGATTGCCCACCCGCAGAATCACCCCTCCAAATTCGGTCGTGCGATTCAACCAGCGCAGCCCGAGCAAGTCCTTGTTGGGGAAAAAGCCTTGCCACTTGCCGCGATGGAGCGGGTGGACGCCGTCGATGGTCAGGCGGGAGATAAAGTGGTTGTTTTCCTTCCAGGAGCGCGTGAAGATGGCGATGTTGGGCAAAAGAACGGTCTTGCCCGGCTCCCAGAACCTGGAGATCAAGCTGTAATACTGGAGCGGCTCGATGAAGGAGCGCTGATGATAGACATCGAGCGGCTGGTGCATGAGCGAGGTCAAGGGCGAAAAGCCGGTGACAGAGTGATTGCTCATGACCTCCGCTACCGGTTCTCTCGTTCCGAACACCCATTTGGTATAGCGCAGCAGCCCGTAGCGATTCATGATGTCAAAGGTGGGCAAGATGTTGTTTTTCAAGATCCGTTCGTGAAAAACGACCGTGGAGACAAACCCTTCAAACAGGGGAACCTGGGCATTTTTTTGCAGGTTGTCCATCGCAGCCTGCAGCGTCTGGCCCCGCCCGATCGAAATGATGACGGGAAGAGGCTGGTTCGATCCGCTCAGGTTCTGGCTGGCCACGCTGGATGGGACGGCAGATTGGGCGTAGATTACGTATTCGTTGTTGACATGGTCGATTCCAATGGCAGACAAATAGATCAAATCCTGGATCGACTTCTCGTCCCAGCAGCCGCTGATGAGCGTGACCGACAGCAGCAATGTCCAGATGAACTTGGCGCGGCGCATCATTTCATCGTCCTTTCTCTTTCCGGCACCGGCCCAAAATGCTGACGAGCGGATGGAACAGCACCTTGTACAGGGAGCCGAAGAAGTTGGAAGAGTGGGTCAGCAAATAAGGCCGATCGAACGAGGTTAGCGTCGACATGTAGTAGACGCAGATGAGAATGCCGCAAATAAACCCGTACATGCCCAATAAGGACGACAGCAGAAGCACGGCGAAACGCATGACGGTGACGGCTCCGCTCAGTGGCTGGTTGACCAGGGTGAAGGACGCCACGACGGTCAAAGAACCGATAAACAGCATCGAGGGAGAGGTGAGTCCGGCGCGGATCGATGCGTCACCGATGATCAGCGCTCCTACCAGCGGGAGTGTTTGCCCGACCGTTTTCGGGAGACGGGCGCCGGCTTCGCGCAGGAATTCAAAAATGAAGAGAATGCCGAACAGCTCCATGGGAGCGGAGAAGGGCATGCCCTTCCTGCCCTGCATGACGGTCGCCAGCAGTTGAAACGGAAATTCTTCAATATTGTACGCGGACAGGGCGACCCAGAAGCTAGGCAAAAAGACAGAAATCCAGATGCCTCCCAGGCGAAGAATGCGCTCCAGCCAGACGAAGGCGAGCGGGTATTGGTCATCCTCCGGCGACTTGATGAGTTCCAGCAGGCCTACCGGGGCGAACAGAGCGATGGGGGAGCCGTCCACTATGACAATGGCTTTGCCTTCCAGAAGCATGTAAATAGCGAGGTCAGGGCGCCCCGTGTAGCCAAGCAGAGGAAAGAGGGAATACCGATTCTTCGTCAGATTCTGTTCCAGGAAGGCTCCGTTTACGACATTCTTCGTGTTGCAGGCGATCAGCCTCTCTCTCATCATATCCAGCAAATCGGGCGGGATCACATCTCGCAGATACAGGAGGGCGACCCGTGTGCGGGAGCGAGTGCCGAGGATAAAGGGTTCATAGGCGAGAGAAAGCGTCCGCAATCGCTTGCGAATCAGCGCGACATTCGCCGTGATGTCCTCGACAAATCCGTCCCTCGGTCCCTTGATGGAGATTTCCGAGTTCGCTTCCTCGGTGTTGCGCTGCGGCCGGTTGGAAATATCCCAGGCAAGGGGTGGCGATTCTCCGGGAAACAGCAGCAAGTCGCCCGCAAACAGACGCTCCACCCAAAGAGATTGGTCGTCAAAGAGAGGGGTCAGCGGCAAGGAGCGGACATCGCCAGCCTCGAAATCCCGATTGAGCTGGGGCAGCACGACTTCCTGCATATGCCTGATGTCAGTGAGTCCCTCGCAATAGACCAGGAGCAATGGCTGGTCGTTGCCCGTAACCAGGCGAACGAAAACCACATCCGCACTGTCGGAAAACATTTCCCTCAGATCGATTTCACGTGTCATCAGAAGCTTCCTCCTGTCCCGCTTTTCCCCATAGAGCAAGTCCGGCAATGATCAGGCTGACAAGCAGGATCAAGGCCAAAAACAGAGGGTAATACCACTTCGATAAAAAGGTGACAAACTGCATGTCGCTGTAAGGCAAGCTCGTGATGCCGAGCATGCTCCCGCCCAGAAACAGGAGCAGAATCCAGCGCCTCGAGGGAGAATGCAGCCGCAATAATTCCGTCATCAGGAACAGGCAGAGGGAAATTCGGACGAAGGAGCCGGACAGCCATTGATAGATGGCAAAGAACTCCATGTTCTCGATATTTTTCCCGATCGTCAGCAGCCGCCACTGTTCAAAGGCAGGAAAGCGCTGGCGGGAAGATTCGATAGGTCCGAACTCGGCAATCGCCCCTGTCAGTGGACTCAGGGTGAGGATGATAATGATGGCAGTCATCGCCCAATAATGACCAAGCCGCAAAGGCGTCCGCACGTGATGGGACAAAAGCAGCATCACAAACAGCTCTGCAAACCCGCCGCCCATGTACACCATTCCACGAAAAACAGGGTGAATCCCGTGCTGAAAAAGCGGGAGCAGCAAGCTGTAGTCCTTTTTGGGAACATTCCCGAAAGCCACGACAAAGCCGAGCAGGGCGACCACAGGCAGCAGGATCCCGGAAGTGACGCCCAGAGGGAAGATCCCGCGATGGGCGGCGATGACACAGAACAGGACCAACACCAGGGCCGTCACCCATTCCGGCGTGCGAGGCAAATAGTTGACGGTCGTCCATGTCTGGGTGTCGATCAGGGTGACGAGCGCCATGACGTACAGGGCGAAAATGACAGGGATAAACAGCAGGTACACGACAAACTTGTTGGAAACGCGCAAGACCCAATCCTGCAAGGATCGCTGGCCAAGGCGGCGATTGATCATAAAGAGAAGCCAGGCCCAGAAGGCAAAGGGAATCCCGGTCAACAGAACGCTGAGCCAGGAATCACGGCCGGCTTTACTGAGCAAGAGAGGGATGACCGTGACATGGTTCGTGAGTCCAACCGTCAGCATCATGACCATGATGGCTTGTCCGGCTCCAATCTTTCCGTCCACTTTCATATCGGTTCTCCTTCACCTCCATGATGGTGGGTACTGCTAGGATTTGCCTGCTTAGATGGAAATATGTATCACGGATAAAGGTTACTCCCCCTTTGAAAATATGGTATTCTACAATGAGGTAAAACGGAGTGAGGAGTGCAGCCGCGATGTATCAGCTTATACGAAAGTATCTGTTTCAGCAGGATCCGGAAGACATTCACGAAAAAACTATTCATGCTCTGAGGCTGGTGGAAGATTCCGCTCCGGGCAAAGCCATTCTGAGAATGATCTACCAACTGCGGGACAAACGTCTGGAGAACAATCTGTGGGGGCTGAAGTTCCCCAATCCGGTCGGCCTGGCAGCAGGTTTTGACAAAAATGCGGAAGTCTATCACGCGCTGGGTGCGCTTGGCTTCGGCTTTGTGGAAGTGGGAACGCTCACCCCGCAAGGACAGCCGGGCAATCCGCGGCCAAGGCTGTTTCGCTTGCCGGAGCATCAGGCCGTCATCAACCGGATGGGCTTCAATAACCATGGCGCCTATCTCGTCTCGCAGCAACTGGTAGACTTTGCGTATTCCGATGTTCCGATCGGCATCAACATCGGGAAGAACAAGGTCACGCCAAACGAAGAAGCGGCGAGCGACTACAGCAAATGCATGGACATGCTGTACGCGTACGGCCATTACTTTGTCATCAACATCAGCTCCCCGAACACGCCGAATTTGCGCGACCTGCAGGAGACGGAAAGCCTGCGCGTGCTCGTCCGCGCCGTTCGGCAGAAGGCGGCGGAGCTGGAAGGGCGTGGCGTCAAGAAAAAGCCGATTCTCTTGAAAGTAGCGCCAGACATGTCGGACGAGCAGATGCATGAGGTCGTCCATGCAGCGGTCGAAGAGGGCATTTCGGGGATTATCGCGACGAATACGACGCTGTCCCGCGAAGCCGTAGCGGGCCATCCGCAGGCTGAGGAAGCGGGCGGATTGAGTGGAAAACCGCTGACGGAGCGCTCGACGGCGTGGGTGAAGCACATTTATCAGGAAGTGGGCGACAAGGTTCCGATCATCGGGGTAGGGGGCATTTACACGGGAAAAGATGCCTACGACAAGATTCGGGCGGGGGCGAGCCTGGTGCAGGTGTACACCGGGATGATTTACCAAGGACCGGGGATCGCCAAGCAAATAAACAAGCAGCTGCTGCGTCTGTTGGAGAGGGACGGATTCTCCCACATCAGCGAGGCGATCGGCGTAGACGCGAAATAGCGGACCCGTTTGCGTTCTTGGCAAACCGATAATTCCAGGTCCTTTCTTTTTTCAATCGTTCTCTTTTTCAGTCAATTGGAGTATAATGTTGATGGACAATCAGGGATGTCCAGGAATTGCATAATGTCGGCATTAGGTGCCTGTATGTGCATGACGCATGCAGGGTAACAGGGAATCGGGTGAAAGTCCCGAGCGGTCCCGCCACTGTAACCGGGGAGTTCTCTTTGACGCAATCCACTCATATGTCTATGGGGAAGGACAAAGAGCGCATCGATCTGGAAGCCAGGAGACCTACCTAGAGCCACACCCAGAGACCTTCGCGGAAAGGAGCGGTGAGCAGTTGACAATAGGACTGAACGATCAGTCGATTGTTGTATGTACACAGATCTCGTCTCCAGTGGGGATGAGATTTTTTTTGTGCGAATTTGTTTAAAGGAAGATCGTGCAGGGGCAATCAGAGCTTCGCCTGCGCCAAAGGCTGGGCAGAGCCGAGTTTTCATTTCAAAAAAAGGAAGGAGGAGTACACGCATGAATCGTTCCCGATTCGTTTCAAGCGGTCTGCTGATCGTCGGATTTATTCTCTATTTCTTGGTAAATGAACCACAGACCGGACACGCCATGCACATTATGGAAGGGTATTTGCCCATGTCGTGGGCGCTGTTTTGGTGGGTAGTATTCTTGCCGTTTTTCATCTTTGGCTTGCGGTCTATCAACCGGATCGTCAAGGAGCACCCGCAAATGAAGCTGCTCATCGGGGTATCGGGGGCGTTTGTCTTTGTGCTGTCCGCACTGAAAATTCCTTCTCTGACAGGCAGTAGCTCTCACCCGACAGGAACGGGGCTGGGCGCGATCATGTTCGGCCCGCTGGCGATGACGGTACTGGGCAGCATGGTGCTGCTGTTCCAGGCATTGCTGCTGGCCCATGGCGGCCTTACGACGTTGGGGGCGAACGCGGTATCGATGGCGATCGTCGGCCCGCTGGTCGCGTACGGCGTGTATCGTCTGATCATGCGCAGCGGCAAGCAGCGCCTTGCCGTATTTGCGGCTGCGGCACTGGCTGATCTGTCCACCTATGTCGTCACCTCGATCCAGCTGGCGCTCGCTTTTCTGGCTGCCACAGGCGGCGTTCTGGCATCGTTTGTCAAATTCGCGGGCATCTTTGCCATTACGCAAGTGCCGCTGGCAATCAGCGAAGGGTTGTTGACCGTACTTGTCTGGAACTGGCTGCAAGCGTACAACGCAAATGAACTGGCGCAGCTGCGCCTGCTGAAACGGGAGGGATCGCTGTGAAAAAAGGAACGAACTGGCTGCTCATCTTGGGAGTAGTTGTGCTGGCAGTGGTGCCGCTTTTGTTCATCAAGGATTCTGAGTTTGGAGGAGCAGATGGCGCGGCGGAGGAAGCGATCAAGGAGATTTCGCCGGCCTATGAACCGTGGTTCCAGCCGTTTATCGAACCGCCAGGAGGCGAGATGGAGAGCCTTCTGTTCGCCGTGCAGGCGGCGCTTGGCGCGGGAATCGTCGGCTACGCGGTGGGAGTATACAAGGGTCGCACGGAGAAAGTGAAGAAATGAACTGGCAGCAACTGGATTCCTTTTCCTATCAGAACCATTTGAGGCATTTGCCGCCCGCGCACAAGCTGCTGTTCGGGAGCGTACTGCTGCTTCTGGTTATGACCGGACACGCCTATGTGCAGCTGCTCGTCTTTCTCTGGATGGGGGTGTGGGTGATCGGATACGCCCGCATCCCGGTCAGGGTGCACCTGATGTTTCTGGTGCTTCCGTTGTCCTTTTTCATCGCGGGGCTGCCGGCTCTGCTTCTTGATCTGGGAAAAAGCGTGCCTGGCGGTATCCCGCGCGATGCAGCGGCAGCGTGGGAGGTAGGATCGTACGTGCTCTTCATTGCGCCAGTGTCCGTCGAGAGGGCGTTGACGCTGTTTTCCCGGATTCTCGCCTCTCTCGCCTGTTTTTCGTTTCTGCTGTTTACGGTGCCGTTCTCGGAGATTTTGCAGGTCTTTCGGCGGATCGGACTGCCGGAGCTGCGCTCCGACCTGCTGATGGTCATGTACCGGTTTATATTTGTTTTGCTGGATACGTCCTTTCAGCTGTGGGTGGCGCAGCGGGCTCGCGGAGGACACCGGGGATTTCGCGCGCTTCTGCGTGATGTCGGCATGCTGGCGAGCCGATTGTTCGTCCGCGCGATGCGAAAATACGGGTCGCTGGCTATGGGGATGGCGGCCAGGGGATACGGGGACAGCCTGCATGTGCAAAGCCTGCGTACCCATGCCCGCTCCCCGCGCCACGAATGGGAATCCGTGCTCGGGTGCATCGCACTGGTGCTGCTGGAGTGCCTGACGGGAGGTTGGCAATTTTGAGATCGTGGTTACTGGAATTTTCTGATCTGCACTACACCTATCCAGGAGGTCTGAAGTCTGCGCTGAACGGGGTGAGCTTCGGAATTCCGGAAGGGAAAAAATGCGCGCTGCTGGGACGAAACGGCTGCGGGAAGTCCACCTTGTTCCTGCACGCCAACGGCATCCTCCAGCCCGAGCGGGGAGAGGTCTTCTGGCGGGGCGCCCCGTTCGTCTACAAACGCGCTTTTCTGCAGGAGATGACACAAAAAGTGGGACTGGTGTTTCAGGATCCGGAGCATCAGCTGATCGCCAGCACCGTGTCGGAGGACGTTTCCTACGGCTTGCTGAATCGGAAGCTGCCGCCAGACGTGATCCGGGAAAAGGCAGGCAAGGCTCTGGAAGCATTCGGAATGACAGCGCTTGCCGATGTTCCCATCCACCACCTGAGCCTGGGACAAAAACGCTGCCTCGCGCTGGCAGGCGTCATGGTCCTGGAGCCGGAGCTGCTGCTGCTCGACGAGCCGGCGGCCTACCTCGACCGCTACCAGACGAAAAATCTGCTCCGCGAGCTCGACCTCATCCACCAAAGCGGCACGACTGTACTGATGGCGACCCATGACATGGACATCGCTTTCGAATGGGCGGAATGGATCTGCGTGATGGATGGAGGCCGCCTCGTTTTTGTCGGGGAACCGCAGGAAGCCTTGGCTCAAAGGGAGCTGCTGGAAAGCCTGCATCTCGGGATTCCTCTGGTGGCCGAAGTGTGGGAATTGCTGCCGGCTTCCTGGAAACAGGAGATGGGGGAGACAATCCCGCAATCCGTGGAGGAATGGAAAAGAAGACTGGAAAGCAAACAGGAGGTCGCCTCGGTGTAGAGGGGCCTCCGGTTTTTTTGCTGGACTATCCAGGGTGGAGTGGCAATCGCTGACCAGTGTGACATCATATCCCAATGAAACGGCGCGTCTGCTGGTCGTGTCGATGCAGGGGGAGCTCGTTGAAATCAATAAGGAATTATGCTGCGGGAGTTGGTTTGTTTATATCGTGAGCTGCATTGCATCACAGCCGGTGGCAATATGTATGAAAATCCTGAGCGCCCAGACTTGCTAACCGTCAGAGATACACCGGTTAACACAATAGTTCACTTGAAAAAAGGCCCACCTTAGTCCGCATTGTGAAGAGGCGTGGTGGGCTCCCGGGCAGGGAATCAAATGTGTGTTCGAATAACTACATGGCGGTGTTGAACGAAAACTACTTGGAGGAGGTTAGGGCCATTTCGAATGAATCTAAAATTTCAAGAAAGTGGGAGGCTTCTCTGAAAACATGATCAGCTAGTAAGGGAGGAATGATACTTTTGATTCTGCATTGTTCAATTAAATCATGGGCCGTTTTTTTGAAGTCTCGCAATTGACGAACTGAAACCCGGTTTTGGTCTACAAACTGACCAAGAAGCGGCAGGGTTTGGGATTGAGGACGCATGGAGTCGAGATCAATGGCTTGGAACAGGAGTTGATCAAAGTCATAGCTGAATTCTCTCGCTTGATCGACAAGCTTTCTCTCGGAAGGGTCCAGCAAGTGATTAATGAATTTTGCATGATCCGCCATGATTTTCAGGAAAAAGACATTCTCATTGATAACAGCATCAGGGAGTGAATCAAGGGTACCTGTATTCAGTTGCTTAAGTCGTTTCTTGAAGTACGCTGCTTCTCGACTCACATGATCCACCAGCAAAGGAAAGTTGTTGCCGAGGATTTTACACTGAACAATCAAGCCAAGGACATGTCGCTTAAATGCCCAAATATGGCATACTGCATGGTAAACGACTTGATTAAAATCGTAGATCTGTTGTGGATCGATATCTGCTGAGAAGGAAAATGCGCGGTTCTCAATATCTTCGAAAATGCTGTAAAACCTGTCGGCCTCGTTTATTAATTTTGTGTCATCGCAATTAAAACCAAGTTTCAAAAAGAGTGAATGTTCCTTCATAATACGAGACCAAAAGCGGATTTCATCTAATGACCTTTCAACAAATTCATCAGCCATAAAAGAGTACCTCCAAATCATGATTTAAGGGGGCAATTACAGAACTGCAGAAAAATTAGTTAAACTCGATGTATACCTATGCGACTGCCCATAACCACGAATAGGCAATTGCCCAATAACATCAAATAAAATCTCTATAGTATGTCCGTTGCAACATACAGAAATAGGCTCTCTCAGGGATGGAAAGCTGCAAAGGAGATTGATCCTGAAGCCTCGGTTGAAAAATTGTTTCCACCAATGCAAAGAGCCCCTCCCAAATGGGAAGGGCTTAGTTATTTAAGGGAGCACGTGTTTTAGCGAATTAACAGTAGACAAATCCTTGTGTCAGTAGGATTTTGGCAGAGAAAAGAATCTTACAGATCGTAGTACAGCTCGTATTCCTTCGGATTCACGGTGCGTTCGACTTGTTGGATTTCGCCGCGTTTCAGGGAGATCCAGCTGTCGATGACGTCTTGGGTGAAGACGTCGCCTTCCAGGAGGAAGTCGTGATCCGCTTCGAGCGCAACCAGCGCTTCTTCGAGAGAACCAGGGGCGCTCTTGATTTCATGCTTCTCGGCATCGGACAGGTCGTAGATGTTTCGATCCAGTGGACCATAGCCCAATTGGCGCGGGTCGATCTTGCGCTTGATGCCGTCCAGACCCGCCATCAGCATGGCAGCGAATGCCAGGTATGGGTTGGCCGTGGAGTCAGGCGTACGGAACTCGATGCGGGCTGCTTTTGGTGTTACAGCAGCTACCGGGATGCGGACGGCAGCAGAGCGGTTGCCTTTGGAGAAGACCAGGTTGACCGGGGCTTCGAAGCCAGGAACCAGACGTTTGAACGAGTTGGTGCTCGGATTGGTCAGCGCGATCAGGGCAGGTGCGTGGTGCAGAATGCCGCCGATGTAGTACAGAGCGGTCTCGCTCAGGTTGGCGTATCCGCCTTGTTCGTAGAAGAGCGGAGTGTCGCCGTCGAACAGGCTTTGGTGGACGTGCATGCCGGAGCCGTTGTCGCCCACGATCGGTTTTGGCATGAAGGTAGCGGTTTTGCCGTGTTTGACTGCTACGTTGCGCACGATGTATTTGAACAAAAGCAGGTTGTCAGCGGTGCGAGTCAAGGTGTCGAAGCGGAAGTTGATCTCGCCCTGGCCAGCGGTTGCAACTTCGTGGTGATGACGCTCGACTTGCATGCCTGCTTGCGTCATCAGGGTGCACATTTCGTTGCGGATATCCGTTTGTGAGTCAGTAGGCTGTACCGGGAAGTAGCCGCCTTTGTTGCGTACTTTGTAACCGAGGTTTTGCCCTTCTTTGCCGGTGTTCCAGAATGCTTCCTCCGAATCGACGTGGAAGAAGGAGCCGGATGGACCGGAAGCATAGCGGACGTTGTCGAACAGGAAAAATTCGGATTCAGGACCGAAGTTAGCCGCTGTCGCCACGCCCAGCTGTTGCAGGTAGGCTTCTGCCTTCAGCGCGATGCCGCGCGGGTCGCGATCGTAGGTCGTGTTGTCAGGGTTTACAATGTTGCAGACGATGTTCAATGTTTTGGCTTCCACGAAAGGATCGATGAAGGCAGTCGCCGGATCAGGCATGGCCACCATGTCGCTTTCTTCGATGGATTTGTATCCAGTCAAGCTGGAGCCGTCGAATGCGACGCCGTTGCGGAAGGTTCCTTCGTCTACCGCGTAGGCAGGGACGGTCACGTGATGCTGGCGGCCGAGCAGGTCGACGATGCGGAAGTCGACGTATTCAACATTTTCAGACTCGATGGTGGACAAGACAGTTTTCATATCCAAGGTAAAACACTCCATTTCACGAATTATTTTTATAAGAAATAAGGTAAAGTTCGTTTTTTGTGTTATTTTATACTTGGAATTATATCGACAACTTCCATCGTTCGTCAAGATCTTTTCTGACTTTTTATGTGAGAATTTCTAACATATTATTGTGGGGTTTAGAAAAAAGTTCCGGTTATGTAGAATGAATATAGACGAACTGTTCTGAATCAAGATGGAGGGGATAGCTAATGAAGGTACTGGTCTTGGGCGCAGGGGGAATCGGTGGATACTTTGGGGCACGTCTGGCAGAAAAAGGAGTAGACGTCACCTTTCTCGTGCGGGAGCGCAGGTACAGGCAGCTTGCGGAAAGAGGACTTCGCGTCCTGAGCATTCACGGCGATGTCCAGCTCGAGCAGCCGCAGCTCATCCGGGCGGGGGAAGAAGCAGGACCGTTCGATGTCGTCCTGTTGTCCAACAAGGCGTACACCCTCGCGGAAAGCATCGACGATCTGGCGCCTTTTGCAGGCGAAGAGACGGTCGTCATCCCGCTGCTGAACGGGATTGCCCATATGGAGCAGCTGTGGGAGCGATTCGGTAAGGGGCGTGTGCTCGGCGGTCTGTGTTTTATCGAGACGACCTTGAATGCGGATGGAGACGTGGTGCAGACGAGCTCCATGCACGAGGCGGTCTTCGGCGAGTGGGAGGGCGGGCTGAGCGAACGCGTGGAGAGGATCGCGCAAGCTTTCTCCGGGATCAACGGCACGATGCGGGCGAGCGCCAACATCCAGCGCGATGCGTGGCAAAAGTACCTGCTCATCTCCACGATGTCCGGCATCACGACGCTGATGAACGCAGCAGTAGGCCCGATTCGCGAATCTGTGTACGGGCTGGAGCTGACCCGTCAGCTGGCGGAGGAGTGCGCCGCCGTCATTCGGGCATTGGGCGCGCCAATCCGCGAAGACATCGTCGACAAGCAGCTGGAGGCATTCCAAAACCAGGGAGCAGCCATGAAATCGTCCATGCTGCGCGACATGGAGAAGGGCTTGCCGGTGGAGGGCGACCACATCCAGGGGTACCTTCTCGAGCATGCGGAAAAGCTCGGTTTGTCCACCCCGTTGCTGAAAGTGGTTTACAATAATTTGAAGGTTTATGAACAGAAGCGGAGCGCAGGCAAATAAGGTATAATAATGGGCGAGATGTCATCAGAACCATGAGGAGGGGTAGAAATGGAAGTCATCAAGATTTCCCCCCGCGGATATTGCTACGGTGTCGTGGACGCCATGGTATTGGCACTGCGAACCGCGCAAAACTTTGACCTTCCTCGCCCGATTCACATTTTGGGCATGATCGTGCACAATGCCCATGTCGTCGAGGCGTTTGAACAGCAAGGCATAAAAACATTGGATGGGGAAGATCGGCTCGCCCTGCTCGATCAGGTGAACGAGGGCACCGTCATCTTCACCGCGCACGGCGTATCCCCGGAGGTCCGGAAGAAGGCCAGGGAAAAAGGGCTGACGGTCGTGGATGCGACTTGCCCGGACGTGACCAAGACGCATGATCTGATCCGCGAGAAGGTGGCGGACGGCTACCACGTCCTGTACATCGGCAAAAAGGGACATCCCGAGCCGGAGGGAGCGATCGGGATAGCGCCGGACAGCGTCCACCTGGTCCAAAAGGTAGAAGATTTGGATGCCTTGCAGGTTCCGACCGACAAGCTGATCGTGACCAATCAGACGACGATGAGCCAGTGGGATGTCAAACATCTCATGGATGCGATCGTCAAACGCTACTCGCGGGTGGAGGTGCACAACGAGATTTGCCTGGCGACGCAGGTACGGCAGGAAGCGGTCGCGGAGCAAGTGGGAGAGGCGGAGCTGTGCATCGTGGTAGGCGATCCGCGCAGCAACAACTCGAACCGGCTGGCTCAAGTCTCCGAGGAAATTGCCAACGTTCCCTCTTATCGCATAGCGGACCTCTCGGAGCTGGACATCGACTGGCTGAAGGGCAAGAAAAAAGTGGCGGTCACATCGGGCGCCTCTACGCCGACTCCGCTCACCAAGGAAGTCATAAACTTCCTGGAGCAGTTTGACGATAACAAGCCCGAGACATGGGAGAAGAAACGGACCGTCAACATGGCGAAAATATTGCCGGCGGTCAAATAGGAGAGCGGTATGTCAGCATCACTTTCCGGCAAATTTCAGGGCGGCGCTGCCGGCAGATTTTTCAGTTTCAGCGCCCTCTACTTTTTCATTTACTACGGGTTCGGGGCCTTTTCCCCGCTCATCACCCAGTATTACAAGTCCATTCACCTCACTGGCACCCAGATCGGCATAATCAGCGCGGTAGCGCCCGTCGTCTCCATCGTCGCCCAGCCGATGTGGGGGATGATCTGTGATCGCTTCCAGATCCGCAAGCGCGTGCTCGTGGGTACCTTGCTCGTGTCCGGCGTGGTGGGGCTTTTGTTTACGGCGGCTTCTACCTACGCGCTTGTCTTTTTCCTGTACATTCTTCTCTCTTTTTTTCAGAGTGCGATCGTTCCGGTTTCCGACAGCCTGGCACTGAACTACTCGAACAAAAACAGACTCCAGTTTGGAGACATCCGGATGTGGGGAGCGGTCGGATTTGCGCTGGCCGCTTTTCTCACCGGACTTTTGGTAGAGCGGTGGGGGCCTTCCTTTCTTTTCTACTCGTACTGTGCGGCTCTGATCGCAGCGATCCTGTTTCTTTTGCGGGTGCCGGAAGAAGTGACGGAATCTTCCCGCTACAGGGTCAGCATTTTCAAAGGCATGCGGCAATTGCTGCGCATCCCGCGGTTTTTGCTGTTTCTGCTGGCATCCTTTTGCGTGCTCGGAGTGATAAACGCGAATAACATCTGGTTTTCCCTGTACTATCAGGAGATTGGCGGGACTGTTGCGGGGGTGGGGCTCGCCTTTCTGCTGTTTGCGGGGAGCGAGGCGCCGTTCATGAAGCTGGCAGGCTTCTTCGTCAGGCGCTGGGGGCTGGAGACGACTTTGCTCTTGGCAGCGGTCTTTTCCGCGCTCCGCTGGTTCTGGTACAGCTCGGCTCCCGGTACGGCGGCCGTGCTTTTGCTCTTCTTCATCCAAGGAGTATCCGTCGGCTTTTACCTGGCGACAGCGGCGCAGTTCGTGAGAGAAAACACGCCCGTTTCCCTCCAGGTGACAGCGCTGGCTGTCTTTTTCTCGGTGGGAAGCGGGCTGGGCACCATGCTATGCAATTTGCTGGCCGGCTGGATTCAGGACGAATTTTCGACGCTGGCGATTTATTTGTTCTTCGGTTTGGTCACGGCATTGGGGATCATTCCGCTGCTGTTCATCCGCTTCGGTCCCTGGAAACGGGTCGAACAGGCGGAGGGCGCGGACGTTACTCAATGATCAGCAAGCCTTGAAAGCCGGTTTCCGGATAGCCCGGCGAGTCGGACACAAAGGAAAACCGTCCTTTTTTCTCGGCAGCAAACTGCAGCATGGCCGATTGGGTAGGCTTCAGCTCCGTCGAAGACACATTGAGCTCGCGGATGGAGAGGTTATGCGGACGGGTATCCGTATTGACGACCATCAGCGAGACGTGCTCGCCTTCCCGGGCGGAGATGCGATTGGGCAAAAAGCCGGCACTGGAAATCGTGACGGTCTGCGAACGCTGCGATACGGCATAGGAAGTATGCAGGCGATACTGGTGATGCGTCCCGAGCAGCGCTAACGTCACGGTCAACGCGATGAGAGGGTAACGAAACTGCCGGAACCGTTGACGAGTCATGATCCATCCACTCCTTTGCGGGCCAAATTCCAAGGTGATTACCTATTATCCTGTCCTCGCAAGGTTTTGGTTAAACAAGAAAAGAGAATGGGGAAACAGGCTCTTGTGCTGGCGGTGATTCGCGCGTGAGGGCCTTTTCGCCGGGGGCAAAAAAGGGCTGTCAAGTATGAGGCGAGTATTACTTTAACATATCCCGAAAGAAGTCTCCCACCTCAAGGAACGTGAAGGTGCGATAGCACCAGTGAGTAGGTGGGAGATGAATTTCGGTAGGCGAAGCCTAAAATCTTTCTGTTTCTATAAGGGTATGAT
>Ga0255334_1000063_pt1 | contig 130071 bp, 131 predicted proteins | sample EtOH5_35cm_T3_12_FD_202080 | JGI IMG/M metagenome (GOLD analysis project Ga0255334, IMG submission 202080) | Sandy soil microbial communities from University of British Columbia, Vancouver, Canada - EtOH5_35cm_T3_129 | ecosystem: Engineered > Artificial ecosystem > Sand microcosm >...
CGCTAAGGATGAGGGTGTCCCGGATTATGTGTAAACGGGATTTCTATTAATCCTGCATCAATCGATCTTCGAACTGGATACTGAAGCGATTCAGAGCCGCTTTCCAGTCCCGTATCGGCATCGTCCACTTCTTGCTGATGTTGTTCAGCGCCAGATAAAACAGCTTGCTCACGGCCTCGTCAGTTGGGAACGAGGCCCGGGTCTTGATCACCTTGCGCAAACTCATGTTGATCGATTCGATGGCGTTGGTGGTGTAGATCACCTTGCGGATCTCGGCCGGATGGTCGAAGAACGGGATAACCCGTGCCCAGTTACGCCGCCAGGACAGGCCGATTGACTGGTACTGACCACCCCACTTTTCTTCAAACTCCGTCAGCCGTTGCTCGGCCAGTTCGACCGTCGCCGAGGTGTAGACCAGCTTCAGATCGGCGGCCACTTCCTTGCGCGCTTTCCAGGACACGAAGTTCAGGCTGTTGCGCACCATGTGCACGATACACAACTGCACGCAGGCTTTCGGATAGACCGTTTCGATCGCCTCGGGGAAGCCCTTGAGGCCGTCCACGCAGGCGATAAAAATGTCCTGCACGCCACGGTTCTTCAGCTCGGTGACTACCTGCAACCAGAACTTGGCACCCTCGGTTTGGGCGATCCACAGCCCCAGCACTTCCTTGTGCCCGTCCATATTGACCCCGATAGCCAGGTACACCGCCTTGGTCCGCACCGCGCCGGCATCGCGCACTTTGACGTGGATGCAGTCCAGATAAAGGATCGGGTACAGCGGATCGAGTGGACGGCCCTGCCAGAGCTTCACCTCGTCGCTTACCGCGTCCGTGACGGTCGAGATGAGGGTTGGGGAGACCTCGGTGCCGTACATCTCCTCCAGGTGCCCCTGGATCTCTCGTACGCTCAGGCCGCGGGCGTACAGCGAGATGATCTTGTCGTCGAAGCCCGTCCAGCGGGTTTGCTGCTTGGCCACCAGCTGCGGCTCGAACAGCGCCTGGCGGTCACGAGGGATGGCCAGCGGCAGTTCGCCGAAATCGCCCTTGAGGGTTTTGTCGCTGTGACCGTTACGGGCATTACCGCCGGCGTTGAAGATCGATCCACTCTTGCCATGCCCAGGTGCTCGGTCATCTCGGCTTCCAGCGCACGCTCGACCAGCATCTTGGTGAGCTGGCTTGAGCAGGCCGTTTTCGCCAATCAAATCTTCCGGTTTCTTGTAATTGACCAGCAGGCTGTCGGCGAGCTTAACGAGTTCAGGGTCGGGCTTCGCTCGCTTGGTGCGTTTTACTACGGTCATGGGTACTCCTTGAGGCTGGCAGTCTCCTGCCAAATGACCGTTTACACAAAGTTAAAAACACCCTCCTCAGGATGGCCTGAGGAAGTCCTTTCTCGGGAAAAAGAGCCCAGCAGCCGAGCGGGTTACAGCGCATCAATTCCGCGAAGCTGGGGCTTTTCAGAGTTTCCCTAAAGACGGAACATGTGCATCAGACGCTGAAGTTGGCTTGCCAGAGAAGCCAATTGCGTACTGGTGGCAACATTCTGACGTGAGGCTTCGCTAGTTTTTTCGGCAATCTGGCTTACGTTGGTAACGTTACGGCTGATCTCCTCCGCGACAGAGCTTTGCTCCTCAGCTGCAGAAGCAATCATGGCATTCATGTCATTAATGGTCGCCACAGAATTACTGATTTGCTCCAGCATATGGCCTGCACTGGCAACCTGCTGCTTACCAGCTTGTGCTTTGCTGCAACTGCTTTCCATGACAGCAACAGCACGATTTGCGCCGCTCTGCAGCTTTTCAATCATGGCCTGAATTTCGTTGGCTGACTGTTGCGTGCGCGAAGCAAGCGAGCGCACCTCATCCGCGACAACAGCAAAGCCTCGTCCGTGCTCACCAGCATGTGCAGCTTCAATAGCCGCGTTAAGGGCAAGCAGGTTGGTTTGTTCGGTAATGCTTCGAATGACATCCACTACAGAGCTAATACCAGCACTGTCTGCCTCAAGCTCATGAATCACAGTGGCAGCGTGTTCAACTTCACTGGCGAGGCTGTCAATAGAAGCGATTGTTTGATGAACCACGCGCATGCCGCTTTCAGACTGCTGATCGGCCTCCTGTGCCGCCCGTGCCGCACTGGCAGCGTTCCCCGCTACGTCCTGAACAGTAGCGGACATTTCGTTCATCGCAGTAGCTATCAGGTCTGTCTCCAGCTGCTGGCGGCGGATACCGTCACTGGTTTGACTACTTGCCTGGGCCGTCTGCTCAGCTGCAGCTGCCAGTTGCTCCACGGCACCTGCCAACTCTTGAAAGGTGTGGTGAAAACGCGAAGCCATTTCATTGAATGCGCTAGATATTTCGCCCAGCTCATCACGCCCCTGATAGGTAACTCGATAGCCCAAATTGCCATCAGCGAGCTGCTGACCGCCGACTTGAAGCTCCCGAACGCCTTTGGTGATACTTGGCACAGTGGCCAGAGCCGTGACTGTGACCAGAGACAGAGCCACTACCAGCGCCAGTCCTATCATCGCCACAAGACGCTCGAATTGCTTATCCGCGTTTTGAAAGCTTAATTCAGCTGCCGACGCCTCCGACTCAATAAGAGTGCGCAAGCTGGCATAGGTAGTCATAAAAGCAGGATCAAGGCGGGTTAGCAGGATTTGGTTCCCTCCCGCATAGTCGCCTTGGCGCATCGCATTGAGCGTCGGCAGAACACCATTATCCAAGTAATCAGACAATTTGTTCTGCAGCTCAGTGCTAAGGCGCTGCTGTTCTTTGCTCATTGGTATACGCTGGTAGTCAGAAAGGCGCTCACGGATGATGCTTACGCTTTTATCCACTCTATCGAAATGCATACTCGATGGATGATCATGCGCCTTCTCGAAGGCACTTCCGGGCTCATGCTGAAGGGCAAGCAAAAGCTGAGCACGCGCGTTGTGCATGTGGTTATTGATGTCGCCAAGCTTGTCGATCGGTAGCAACATGTTGTTGTACAGCCGATCAATCACTGCATTGCTGGTGCGCATTCCATTAAGACCAGCCATTGGCAAGCCGACAGCCATAGATGCTAGAAGCACGAGCAAGCCGATGAGACGGGTTTTTATTGAGAAACGGGCTAGCCAACCACTCATCGTGTCACCTCATTATTAGATATTTCAATGTGCCTTCATTGTATCGGCTGGTTCATTTGAAATCTTGAGTCAGGCTCCCCCTCAAGGCTTCTCGCCATATGGCCGGGGGAAATATTAGTACTCAAATCAAATACAAGACCTAAAGGCCGTCAGGTTGGGCTATGCCCCAACCGGACGTCAGGACAGCCTACCCAGAAACGTCCGGATAGACTCCATCGCTTAATTTATTGACACAAGCTGCGCAAGGTCATAGATTTATTCCTGACACTTTTCTGTTTGGGGGCATCTTGCAAGGTCAACGTATCGGCTACGTCCGGGTCAGCAGCTTCGACCAAAACCCGGAGCGGCAACTGGAACAGGTCGAAGTCGGAAAGGTATTCACCGACAAGGCATCGGGCAAGGACACCCAGCGCCCGGAACTTGACTCGCTGCTGGCCTTCGTGCGCGAAGGAGATACGGTGGTGGTGCACAGCATGGATCGCTTGGCCCGCAACCTCGATGACCTGCGCCGCCTTGTGCAAAAGCTGACCAGGCGCGGTGTGCGCATCGAGTTCGTCAAAGAATGCCTGACCTTCACCGGTGAGGATTCGCCGATGGCGAACTTGATGTTGTCGGTCATGGGCGCGTTCGCCGAGTTCGAGCGAGCATTGATCCGCGAGCGACAGAGGGAAGGCATCGCGCTCGCCAAACAGCGCGGAGCATACAGGGGCCGCAAGAAAGCGCTTTCGCCCGAACGCGCCGCTGAACTTCTGCAACGCGTCAAGGCCGGCGAGCAAAAGGCAAAGCTGGCCCGTGAATTTGGCATCAGCCGCGAAACGTTGTACCAGTACCTGCGCGAAATTGGAGCTTAACGTGCTTTATTTTCCGTTTTCTGAGACGACCCCTAGTAGACAACCTTTGTCTCGATGCCGTTGTTGCCCTCGAGCGAAGCCAATTTCAGTATCGGGTGTTTGTCGATGAGGGGGTTTATGACTCCCTCGATCTGCCGGCCGGCGCGAATGGAGTGGGTGATCTCGTGCTTGCGGAGTGTGCTAGCCCGTTGGTAGTAGCTCCCATCCAGGCGCTGGCATGCGTCACCCAGGGTAATCACGGGCTGGGTACAGCGGTCGAGAAATACCGAGAGTGGCCAGCTCAGGTCGTGAGCTTCATCGACAATGATGTGGGTGAACTCCAGACCTATGACCGCCTCATGAAGAAGGGTCATGTGCTTGATTCGGTGATAGCCGCGAAGCGGGAGCTGAAGGCGCTGATCGGTTGGTTCTATGGTCTGGTCCCACAGCCTTTGCGCATACCCTACCAGTACCAAGCGATCTACGGCATCGAGGGTAAGCCCTTTGGGGATGTGCTGCTCTGATAAGGCAAGGTCAGTGCTGTTGCAAAAGGAGGCAACCATCCTCGCGCAGGCCGTGGCTACTTGGGCTGAACTGAGCCTACTTATCGACCCGAAGCCTAACCGGGAAGCGATGTCTTCCGGGGTAACCTGGTGCCGAGCGGATGCCCGCTTGCCCGGCCTGTAATAACCGACACTTCGTTCAAGCACGTAGTTGGCGAGATCTCCGAACGTCATTCCTCTCACGTTCGCGGCTCCGATTCGCTGCATCAAGGCCTGGAGCTGCACCGCGGTGAACGCCAGCACGAGTGGTCGACATGATGAAAGCGAGTCCACCAAGCGTTCGATCATGTGGGTCTTGCCGGTACCAGCCAGGCCCTGGATATGGATGCTCTCATCGGGTTCGGCGTGAATAACGCGAAACGTCCGGCTCTGCTGATTCGACAGAGAAATTGTTTTCCCCGATGGGGTCTCGAACGAATGCTTGAGCGGGTTGAGCTTTTGGGTGTGCGCTGCACAGAAGTTGAAGTCCCAGTGGCCACCATTCAGGAATTGCGTCGCGTCCAGCGTCTCCTCATCCAGGAAGCGCAGCCGCAGCCGAGGCATGAGCGCCAGCCCTCTCTCAAACAGCTCACGCTTAAATCGGCCGGCAATCAGGTTAGAAAACGTACCTGGTGGATGCGTGTGGCTCAGTTCTGTTCCGACCGAAATCAACTCGGCCAGGGCCTTCTCAACGAGCGTTTCGCTTTTCGGCTTACCGTCCAGGGCCGGCAAATTCTGGATGACAGCCACCGAAGCCACTTGGGGCACGTCCCACTGCCCCAGTAGGACACGAGCAGAACTACTCGGATCAACCAAGATGTCGGCCTGTGAAGCCAGCAGTGGGATGTAAAGAACCGGGTCGCTCACGCTTTTATCTCGGTGAAATGAACATCGTCGACCGCCACCAGCACTATCGCCGGAGGCGGGCCCAGCTATCCAGTGTATGCCAGGCCAGCTGGAGGTCACACTATCTCAACGCCGGTACCAGTTGAGCTGGTAGCACCTGGCGTCCTCGGGGATCTGATCGGACGGCCAGCGCAGGCAGTTCAGATACAGACGCTCAGGTTTGCTCGGGCTAGGCCGAGTAGCCTGCACCAGGTAGGCCGACCCACCGGAAGTGAGGATGTAGTCGCCAGCGCTTAGGTCGTCAGCGCCATCGATGTACAGCTTGCATGGGGTGAAGGGCTGGCGTCGGCTGGCCATATCCGCTTTCCTTGATCAGTTTTCGATTTCACAGCTATCAAGTAAGGATTTGATCCGGTCTTGAAACTCCGGGTGCTCAGCAGATATCTCCTGAAGCTCAGGTAGTCGCTCAGTCACAATATCGGCCGCATTTACCCCGAACTCGGAAACCAGCCTTTCGAGGCTGTTGATGACCTCTTCTGGTGCAATATTCTCTCGGACAGTGTTGCAAATAAGGGCTACTGCGGCCTTGGAATGATCATCGAGCTCCACGACACGGATAGGGACTATATCCATAGCCAGTTTCTTAGCTGCCAGCCAGCGAACCTGGCCACCGCCAGGGGTGATCTCATAGCGGTCACCAAGACGGGTAACCAAAAGGGGCTCCATGATTCCGTAACTGAGAATGCTCTCAGCCATAGCATCGACTTGGGCCTGACTGGGAGTTTTTGGACTGAGCTTGCTTCGCACCAGCTTGTTCGTTTGGACCGCCGTGGGGTTTTTCAAGTCTGTTTTCCTCAACCTTTCGGGTTAGTGCTCTGCGGTTCGCCACTCGCAGCCTTCTTCGGCAATTTAGATGGAATATTTCTGCTGCTTCATTGCGCTTTTGCCACTTCCGCAATGACATGGCCATCGGCGAAGGCCAGATCCAGCTTGCCTGCATCGCGAGCCTGCTGGGCACTACTGATTATCTCCCCACCAGGGCCACGGACTAAGGCAAAGCCTCTCCCGAGCAGTGCAAGCGGATTTGTCTTGTCGTAGACCGTGCATGCAAGCTCCAGGCGCGAAATTTCCTTGGCGATCAGCGCCCTACTCAGGGAAGCCACCCTCGAGGCGGCAAACAGCCCCCTTTGGCGCTCAGCTACACACAGACCAGCCCCAAGCCTTGAAAATCGATCCTGCGCGAGCTGGAGGGCCATGCGCTGTTGGCTGAGGAGGCGGTCCCGGCCTTTGTCGAGGCTGCTTTGCTGTTGCAACAGTTGCCGATGCTCCCCATGGAGCGTTTCCGTCACCCGCCGACTGAAGGTGCTCCAAGCGCGATCCAGATGCGGGGCTTGCCCAGACACCAGGCGCAAGATCATGCCGTTGGCCCGCTCGACCTGAGCCCGAGCAGTTGAGGCCTCAGACATGAGCGCTGTTTTGATGAACCCGATGACCTTCGATGGTGTGTCGAACCGGCGGTGTGCCACGAGGTCAAGCACGCATTCGTCGATCTCGTGCCCAATGCCGGTGAATACCGGAACAGGCAACCGGCAGACCCAAGCCGCAAGGTTCGCGTCGTTGAGCCAGGCCAGATCGCTTTTCGCTCCACCCCCGCGGATGATGCATACGGCGTCGAATGGCTGCTGCTGATGTTGCTCATGAACCGTCCGCAATGCAGAACGGATGCTGTCTGATGCATCACGCCCCTGGAACGTCGCTGAGAAATACTCGAAGCCGCACACCTCGGCCGCAGCCAACTGCTCTGCATCACGCCGAAAATCGGCCAGCCCAGCAGCCTCGTGCGGAGCCACAACCGCAACGCGCCAGAACCCCCCTGGAGAGGGAAGTCCCCGCTGTAGGTCGAACCACTGCCGCTCCTTCAGGGAGGCAATGATCTTCTGCATCTTGGCCTGCATGTCACCCAGCGTGTAGCTCGGGTCGATGCCGGTGACCATCAGGGAGAAGCCAAACTGAGGGGAAAAATCTGCCCTCACTTTCAGCAGGACGTTCATTCCTGCTTGGGGCAGGCCTCCGGTTGCCTGCTGCCACTCACCAAGTACCTTGCCGGCGACGTTCGCAAACATGGTGCACCGTGCCTTCGCGACCTCGGCTCCATCACGCGACTCCAAGATGTCCATGTAGCAGTGGCCGTTCGGGCGGCGCTTGAAGTCACTGAGTTCTGCAACAACCCAGCAGCTGTCTGGCACCGCAGCACGGATGGCCTTCTGGATCTGGGTAAGGTATGCGCTGAGAGTGAGGTGCTGCTCAATCGGATCAGGTGCGCTCACCGGCCTGTCCCTCTTCAGCGCCCAAGGTCGCTTGAACAACGCCCTCGATGCGGGTAAGCCGGTCGGCGCAGAACTTACGGGCATCCGCAAATTCGCGAGCAAGGGTCTCCAACTCGTCGATGCTCACTTCATTGCGTTCCAGGCGCTTTACCGTCTGGTCGATGAAGGCGATGTTGGCTTCGTAGGTATCTCGGCTCATGTGGGAAGTCCTGGGGAAGATGGGATCAATCAACGTGCCGATTGTCGCAGCTTCCCCAAAAGACCCAACCCTATCAGCCTTCAGGCTGAACCCACGTTGTCTGACCCTCTGGGATCACGCCTCGATTGCAGCCGTATTTGGACAGGTACAACACCCTGCTCTGCCGCAACCAGGCCTCAACGGTTGGAACGATCATCGCGGCATACTCGGCAAGGCTCGGGTGTTTCTTCCAGTCGCCATTGCCGATCGCGGATTCCAGCGAACGGTCATACCAGGCGTTGACCAGCTGCTCGACTCCAGCCAGTTCCTCGCCGGCGGACGGTGCGGAATGGATCAGGTTATGCGCCTCGCGTTTCCTTTGCTCTCGGGTGGCATGTGCAGCTGGTAACGCTCCGAGGGAGAAAAGAGCGTCCTCAAAATTGAGGTGACGCTTCTCGTGAGTAGTCGAGTCCTCGGCTACATCGGGGACGAAAGAAAAGCGGCAGAGCTTGCAGTAGACCACGCCACCGTCCTTCCGCTCGTAGTGCTGCTCTAACGAGCGAGCGACCCACTTACGAACTTCGTGATAGCTGCGTGCTTGAAGATGATGCTGCGCCATCAGGTTGAGGCGCTGCGCATGGCTCAGTCCTGGGTGAAGGGCCTTTGCCTGTTTGGCGAGCTTTTTGAGGTTTTCGATATCGCGGAGTGTGATTGGGTTTTGCATACGGCAGCCTCCAAAGGCTGATGCTCTGTGTCCACTTCGGAGCACCCATAAGGGTTCCGTTGGTTTGTCGGTAGTGCTTTCGCTTTGCCAATGTGGACGGCAGGCACCTACCCGTGTGCCGAGGGGAATATCTCTGTCTCGATTGCGAACGTCAAGTGTGATGTCGAATTTCGCCCTGCTGGTTGAAATTTGAGCATCGCCGGGGGAGCGTTCCCAGACCGCCACGCCAGGACTTTATCCACAGGCTTACCCCCACTTTCAGGGGACAAACCTCGGACGAAAAAAATCCCGCTCAAGCGGGACTTATTCCTGGGCGCGACCTCATTCCAACAGCATGTGTTCGTCACGGCCCATAGGTTTGTGCAGAGAGACGCTTTCACCATCCATTTTGCCCTGAATGTACGCTCGGTACGCATCCATATCCAGTTTTCGGCGTTTCATCTTTGTGATCGGAACACCAGGATAATGTCTTTGGGTATAAGCGTGGATTGCCCGCTCCCCTTCTTCCGTAACGCCGGCAAATTCCTCTACTCGTTTATGTACGCCGATGATCCACGCTTCTGCATACAGCACTCCCGCTCTGCGCCTTTGCACTGTGCCCTGAATGCTGACCCCTGAGAGGTATTTTCTCTTGGAGTCTTTCAGTTGCCGGATAAGCACCTCATACGCATAGGCCGACATTTCAGCGCTACCGATTTCTCCAATAAAAATCAGCGACTGCCCGTCAGGCCCATAGCTGTAGAAACTCACACAGCCAAACGCCTTAGAGACAGTCATCGACAACATGCGAATCCATTGTGGCGGAACGCTTTTGGCTTTACCGATCCGCAGGGAGAATTCTTCCGCCTGGGTAGCACGCACATCGCCTACTTCCAGCTTGAACTTGTCCATAAGTTTGCGGGCTTGCCGCATTGCTGCTTCGGCCTCATGCGGGTTGCTGGATTTTGCGAGCGCAAAACATTTCTTGATTCTGCCTAGTGCGCGAGCGCGCTTATCCATGTCTGCAATTGCGCACTCACTCACCAGCCAATCCTCCGCTTCGCGACACGTTATTAAGCATGACGCTTCAGCGACATCCAATATCGCCCTGTATTCGGGTTGCTCAGCAAATATACTTGCTCCATCCCTTCAAACGAGGTGTCCAGCTTTTTGACGCCCTCCCCGAAATAATCACCCAAACGCGACAATACTTTTTCCTGCTCTGATTGCGGATGATCTTTAAGTTCATCAAGAACCATCTTCAGCTCTGTGATAGCTGCGGTAAAAAACGTTCTTGCTCGCAACGCATCAGCCTGCCCGAGCGTTGACTCGTATTCACTAAGCACTACAGCCATCGCCATAGAACTTCGCTCACGCAACTTTGCACACTCTTGAGTCAGCACGATTGCAATTAGGAGATCATGACTGCCAGGAATGTCCGCATGCAGAACCTCTAATATTTCCTCAGACCACTCCTCGTCCCCAGGTAGGTTGTATCCATCGAGAGAAAAACTACCGCCAGCCCCGATCAACTCATTAACTCCGTACATAAAACATTTTCTCCGTAAATTTGTAGGTCACCGTAACGACCCGCATTCATCCGCTTCGCGACACAAGGGGGGCATCTACCACACCCACCAATGTCTATTTTATGGAAGTGAGCCGCTTCACTGCTAATACGGTTAAGGCCCAGTCGTCTTGCTGGATTCTCGCCTCACTGCTAATAACCTCTGCACATATAAACCACTCTTCAAATGTCCCTCCGAGGGCTTTACCCCAGGGCAGACAGGAAGACTCACTGCTAATAGCTGGCCTACACCTGCCGTTTTGACTCGTAGCTGATGCGATTCATCAGGCAATAGTCGACAGTGTATCCATCTATCCGGGTAACGATTTCCCCAGTCAAATCGAGCAGAGCAGATGCCCCTGCGTAAAATCCAATTCCGCCGCTGGCATATTTTCCGCTCCGAATCTGGAATCCTTTGGCGTCAGTGATGGATACGCCGGATATTTCGTGCCATAGGAGAAATACACCCTCCCCGTACAGGCCGTCATCCCGCACTGAAAAAAGAACCTGCCGGAGTTGGCTCCCATGGGCAACGCCTATGAAATCGCCGTTTGGTAGCACCGGCGGGAATAACCTGCCGCCATCTCTTTTTCTAAACTCCAAATGTCACCGCCTGTTCATTGCCGTGTTTCGCCGGCTCTTTATGTTCGATATCACGCTGGTGACAACCAATGCTGACTTGATCGACAAGCTTACGCAGCAAGCGATGCCGGTAATGCACATGCCAGTGAAAATCATCCCGTGGATTGCTGATGTCCATGCTCCGAGGTATGGCAGGTTCGCGAAGATCATTCGCTAGGCCCTCCCCTTACGCTCGCAGATTTGCCAGCCAAGGCTTTCATCGCCGCCCGCAGTTTCGCGCAGTCGGTTTTCGCATCGCTGAGTACATACCTCGATCCGTAGTAGGTCAGCCAGGCGGTTGCTAACCCGGCACTCAATGCGCCGATTGATCCAAGCAGTAGTTCCAGTTGTTCGCTCCCGAGCATGAGATTTACTCCCTCTCAATCCTGGCTGCTTACTCCAGCCCGCAAATTTGCGCTGTGCCAATGCTCCCACCATCGCAATCAATCCCAAGGATTTAGTGCGCTCCGAATCCGCTGCCCGCCCTCTCCCTGCCCGCAGGTGCTTGCTCACTTCCGTTACACCCCCTTCACCCGCTTCGCGACACAGGTTCAGGAAAACCACCCTCACACCACCTCGCTTGCTTATGGGAGTCTGACGGTTCACCTCACATAGAGAGAAAATCGCATTGGGGCTAGTTTCATGCGCGCCGCTCTGAAAGGCCCGCGCAACGGGGCGTGTAGCGATATCCACGTCAGATGGTTGCCGTGAAGGGGTGTCGTCATCGCCGAAGGGGTGTCGTGAAGGGGTGTCGTGAAGGGGTGTTGCGGGCCTGAAACGCCCGCCCGCTAAGGCGTCGCGGCTATTCAGCCGGGTCAGTTTGCAGCAAACGGTACTGTGAAGAGGTGTCATCATCGTCGAAGGGTGTCGTGAAGGGGTGTCGTGAAGAGGTGTTGTAGGTCGGAGCCCTTGATTTTGTTGGGCTCCACCATTTTTCGGCACAGTTCCCAGGCGACTCGCTTAATCGGACGTTGCGGGGTAATCATGAGTGATGAACGCAGAAATCGAGCCGTCAACCACGCCAGCTTTCTTCACCGCAGGGACAAGCTGACGGCGGACTCGCTGAATGACCGAGCACGTTTCCCGGATCTCGGCGAGCTGGATTTCGTAGGCCCGAACGATGTTCTTCAAGGGCTCCTTGACGAATGAGAACGACGAGACCGGGTACTTGCTTCCCTGACCCTTGTTGATTGTCCGGATGACCCGCGGTTTCTTGGCTTCGCCTTCCTTGAGCCTCGGCAAAATGACTTTCGCCCATTCGATGGTGACGGCATTCGGGCTGGATTGCCGGATACGGATCACGATCGGTATGTGCCCTGGCTTACCTGCGTGCAGTGAAAGGGCTGTCTGGAAGAAAGAGTCGCGCAGCTCCTCCGCTCGGCCGACAAGGCTGGAATAGACGCGATCAAGCTCCGCTACTGCTGGGTGTTTGGGGGCTTCAGAGGGTGAGTTCATATGTTGCTCCTTTGTGGATGGGAGCATTTTGCGGGTCGACAGAGAAGGCGTGGATCGTTTTCAGACGCTAAAACGTCCTGAAAACGAAGCCCAAAGCTTTCAGGAAGGCTGATTATTACGGTGCGTCGTCATCTGGTGACCGGGTGATGCAGATATAGCGCTTGGGATTCTTTGGATGTGGGGTTTCATGTGCTGCGGGGTCATTCGCGTCGTCATCTGACGCACTTCTTTTGTCATTTTTTGCTGGGAGCGGCATTCGAATGGGTAACGCCTTAGGTCTGGATATTGGTTACAGCAACGTGATTGGCGTTTTTGGCAGTGGGGATGGGCATCCGGAGTCGATTATTCGCCCCTCGCAGGCCGCTCCCTTGAGCGTTCTGCCTGGGGATTCTGGGTTACGCGCTGGTGAAGTAATCGTGGAGGTTGATGGAGCGCCCTGGGTGGCATTTGCCGCGCCCGGCCGTGTTCAGGATGGACGAGAACTGCACGAGGACTACACGTCTTCGCACGCCTATGAGGCCCTGTTTAAGGGTGCTCTGCTGCATGCAGCGGGTGATAAAGACGTAATTGACTGCTTAGTAACTGGTCTTCCTGTCTCGCAGGCTCGCGATAAGGCCTATGTGGAAGCCCTAGTAAAGCGTATGACTGGGACACATCGCATTACGCCAAAGCGAGAGGTTACCGTTAAGCGAGTAGAGGTTGTTGCTCAGCCGATCGGGACTCTGACAGAGATCTACTGCAACTCAGATGCATCGGAAGTTATTGAGGAGTCAGTTTCGATCATTATCGATCCGGGATTTTTCAGTGTTGATTGGGTCGTATTTGACCATCGCGAACTGGTAGTCAATTCCAGCAGCAGCAGCCTCAAGGCTATGTCTGTTGTACTTGAAGCGTGCAATGAAGAAATTGCGAAGGATCATGGCGGTATTCCTGGCGTAGAAAAAATTGAACATGCGCTCCAGTCGGGTAAGTCATACATCCTGATTTATGGCCGCAAGGTTGAACTTGCAGAATATCTAGAGCGTGCTGCCGAACGTGTTATCCCATCAGTTTTCACTGAGATTAAACAAGGACTTCGATTCCTGAAGGGCCGTGCTATCGACTGTGTGATCCTCGGCGGTGGGGGAGCCTCATTGTATGAGCCATTTGCCAGAAAAGAATTTCCCGATGCATTGGTAGTCAAGCCCGTGAACAGCGTAAAAAGCAATGCCGAAGGTTTCTGGCATATCGCACGCTCTTAATGTAAACGGGTGCGCAAGGACGCGCTGAGGAGGGAATGTGGATAAAACGATGAGACTACAATGCCGAGTCACGCCAGCGACACAAGAATTGCACGCGCATCTTGAAACTATTGACCCCGATTATCGTGGCAAAAGACTTGTTGCAATGGCAGCGCTATATCTAAGCATGATTAGTGCGACCGAAGATGCTAAAAGTAAGCAAGCAGATATTCAGCAAGACAATATTGTTGCTGATGACAAAAAAGAACAAATCAGTAATGAGCCAGTCTCTCGTCCAGTTGCCAGCTGGATAAGGGGGGCAAATGTTTAATATCCGTATCAGCTCTTTTATTGCAGTATCTGCATGCATTGCCATAGGTACTTCAGTGAGCGCTAAAGCTAATGGTTTTTCATTAAAAGGAACGATGTGGGAGCGAGCGTCAATGGCCTCCGTATGCAAGCCGGACCCTCTGCTTCTATATTCACTAGCTCTAAAGGAATCTAAAACATCTGCCGGAAAAGGCATGATTGCACCTCACCCGTTTGCGCTTCGCAATGAACCTAGTGGCGCTCTGTACCCTAATACCTACATGGATGCCAAGGCTGTACTCGGCAAATATATTGGCGAAGACATCCTCACCGACATAGGGATTATGCAAATAAACTATCGTTGGAACGGAAATAGAGTAGCGCGCCCGGAGTTTCTTCTTGACCCCGAGGTGAACATCCGCGTTGGTGCTGAGATACTTTGCGAGTCGATTGCTCAATATCCTGTCGATATGCAACTTGCTATTGGTGGGTACCATACACGAAACCCAAAGCGTGAACTTGACGCACGCGAGTATGCGAGTAATGTGCTCAGCATTTGGCGTTCACTACAGCGTTTAAAGTAAGGGCAGGGACATGCGAGTTAAGATCAACGCATCGATGATACAAATGGGTCTGCGCTGGCTGACATCTGGCTTGCGGGATTTCAATGTCATTCTCGCCGAGCAGCGCTTGACTCAAAGCGATATGGTTTGGCTTTCGTCTTTGAGCGCGAACCAGCGTCAGTTGAACGCTGTAGATGCCCTTCCCGTTTCTCTCTACCGTGTTCACTACAACACCCTGAAAGTCGGCAGGGGCTACCTGGACGATGAGGAATTCAGGGAGATTGGCAACAAGATGGTCATGTTCATGGAGTTTTGTCATTTCTCCCGCGTCAACGAAACAAGCCCTATTCTGGCTGTAGGCCTCGACGATGTTGGGTATCGGGTGTTCGAGGCAGGATCTTTCGACTCTCGCATGATGCTGGTGAGCCGCGGCGGGTTCTCGATTGGCACCAGGTGCAACCTCAGGAAGCTGAGGATGAACCTATCATCGCCAGATGATCAACTGAGAGACGTGACCACCGTATTGCTTGGCGACCTTCGGTACTTCCTGAAGCCTGGCGTGAGTGGCATAGGCCGGGTTAAAGACTATCCGTCTACGATGCCCCTCGATGTGGTTGCGACCGAGTTGCTTCAGCAGAAGCTACAGCCAAAGCTGGTCGCGCAATGGACAGGATTGAATGCAGACGAGGTAGTACGGATGAAGCGCTCTTTGCTACGGGATACCCCCCTTGTCCAGTCCCAAAGCGGGCGAATACAGGCACCGAATAAGACACTGGCTGAAAGCCCTCTTCACAGCCTGCTCTACCTCACTGTGTACAGGCTGCTCGCCGACAATCCTCTTCGGCGGACGAATGCTCGCGCGGTGGTTGCGGCTCATCGTGAGTATGTGGAGCTGTGTAAAGCGGTTGGCGTCGAGGCCAGCGATATGATCTCCCCTTCCAATGGCTACCAGCTCAGCAACGCAATGAAGACCGGAGACATCACTCTCACCCCGTGCAGCAAGTGCAAGGAGATCAATGCTCGTTACGCGCTCAAGCCCGGCCGATGCATCTGGTGCAACCACTGAACATCCTCTGCCAGGCCGTAGCCAGGCGGCATGCCAAGCGGACGACTTGGGTTATGGGTGAGATGCTGTAGGGTCGGAAGCATGCAAAGGCGAAAAGTGACCTTTAGGCTTTACCCCAATGTCAGCCAGCAAGAACGGCTGGACGGCTGGGTGCGCCTGCACGCCGAACTGTACAACGCTGCGCTTCAGGAGCGCATCGAGGCGTACCGCAAAGCTGGTATCAGTATCAGCTACTACGACCAACAGAACACGTTACCCGTCATAAAACAGTTTCGGCCGGAGCTGGTCGAGCTGGGTAGTCATGCCCTGCAAGAGACCCTGCGCCGACTGGATCGAGCCTTTCAGGCGTTCTTTCGCCGGGTCAAAGCTGGCCAGTCACCGGGATTTCCCCGCTTCAAATCCAGCGCCCGCTACTCGGGCTTCTCCTACCCCGATCCAGCCGGCTGGAAGCTCCAGCAGCTCGGCCAGCGCGGCGGCACGTTGCGGCTGGGCAGCGGCAAGGGCGCGATGATGATTCGTCTGCGGGGCCGCCACCGTTTCGCCGATTTCACGCCGAATGACCTGACCCTCAGCCGCCGCCGCAATCACGCCACCGGCCAAGATCAGTGGTATGCCTCGATCACCCTACGGGTGCCCGAGTCCGCCTGTCGGCGTGAGCGAACAGGCGACGATGCAATTGGTATCGACCTGGGCGTCAGTCACTGGGCCAACTTTGATGATGGCAGCCAGATCGAAAACCCCCGCTGGCTGCGCGAGGCGCTGCCCCAGTTGGCCAACCTGCAACGACAACGCGCCAGAAGGAAGCGGGGTTCGCACCGCTATCGGCTGCTAAGCCAGGAAATCATCCGTCTGCACCAGCGCATTGCAGATGGACGGCGCGACTTCCTGCATAAACAAACGACTTCCCTGGTGCAGCGCTGCGCCCTGATCGCCACGGAAGAACTGCAACCCCAGAACATGAGCCGCAGCGCTAAGGGCACGGTTGAGAAACCGGGCCGTCGCGTGCGGCAAAAGGCTGGACTGAACCGGGAAATTCTCTCGGCCGGCTTCAGCATGGCGCATCAGATGCTCACCTACAAAGCGCACGAAGCTGGTTCCGTTTTGCATCTGTCCGATACGCGCCGATTAAAACCCTCGCAGCGCTGTTCAGCCTGCTGGGCCATCGTGCCCAAACTGCTCAGTGAGCGCATGCACCGCTGTGCCTGTGGCTGCGTGCTGCCGAGGGATCAGAACAGCGCCAGGGTCGTACTGCTCGACGCCTGGATACTGCAAGACACGCCTGGGACGGGCGTGACGGCGAGACTCAAGCCGCTGTCCGCGCAAGCGGTCAAGCCCAAGTCAACGACCCGCGAAATTCCGACGACAACCGCACATGCGGTTTAGTGGCGGAAGAGTTCATTGGTGAACGAGATGCGAAACGACAAAGTTGAGTGCCAGTGCTGCAAGAAAATGATGGTCCCGAAGGTGGTCACTAGCGCCCCCTTCTACATCAGCGGCGTCCCCGTTGGTGGCCGGGACCCGGAGTCTTCGGTTTGTCCGTTTTGCCTGTCGCCCAAGTGGATGCTGACTGAGCAGCAGGTTCTCACTGGAGCAAAAGCGAATGCTGAGTTTTTTGGCATCATGGTGTTGCTTCTGATCAACATCGTCGTGTTCGCCCGCTTGGGTGCCGAGGCGTTGGGCGTGAGCCTTGGCCTGTCTGTTTTGATGTTCCTGTTGCGGGAGCGAATTGCCATCGCGGTGAAGGGTTGGCTGGCCGAACTCTTCAAGGGATGAATTGGGCAGTCGATAGAGAGAAAGGTTTCGTTGTGCGCCAGGCTCGCCCGCAGTCGCGAAGGTGAGGTGTCTACCCATCCAGGGAGAGGCCTGCCCTAGCCAGTTCCTGCCATTACGTAGATTCGCTTGGGTTTACAGCGCGCTGTGAGATTCTTAGGGTAAGAACTTTCGAGGGGTGAACGAGATGCGAAACGACAAGGCTGAGTGCCAATGCTGCAAGAAAATGATGGTTCCACGTGTGGTTATGGAGCGATCGATTTATGTCGATGGTGTGCAGGTCGGGGGTGAGAAGCCTCTCAAAAGCATCTGCCCCTTCTGTTTAAGCGAGGAGTGGAATGGGATGCCTCGGAAAAGCGGGCTTGCTCGCTTGCGTCGTGATGCCATTCTTGGGCTTCGAGCGATTTCTTTGGAGCTGACTATCATTGGTGGAATCGCCCTCTTTTTCGCTGTCATGGCGATCTACCGATTTGTCTTTGTCGGCTTCAACTAAAAAGGGGCTATAAAGCCCCTTTTTTACTCATTCGATTGACGGTCTCCTCGGTCCGCTGGCCTGTTTGGGTTGTTCAGCATTTTCAATTGCCGCAGGTCTAAAGTTTTTGGGCAGGGGATTGTGACGATTGCCCGCAGCGACAGTTTCCACAACCGGCCGGTCAGCAGATGTTCCATCACTTCCTGCTGCCTGGTACGTCAATGAAGCATGGACGCCCTTCGCATAGTCTTCATCCCCGCCAGACGCGATCATGGCTTCCGAGTAGGTGTGGTAGGAGGACCACTGATAAATATCAGAGTCCGTTGGCATGCCTGCCCGGCTAGCTGCTCGAAGTGCGGCTTGGCTATCTGTCAGCCCCAGTTGCTGCCCTTCAGAAACGTCATTGCTGAATTGTGTGTTCTCGTTGCCAGCCAGGAAGTTCGTAAGCGTTTTGCCGCCCGACTGGATGCTCTGAACCGCCGATGCGGCCTTGATCATCAAGCCCTTATCATCGTAGTTCTTACCGAAGGTCGATAGTTGCTGCGCGGCCTCTGAATCTGCCGCCCCTCTAACATCCTCACTGTTGCGAGCATGCGCGAGTTGTGGGGCTAGGCTGTTCTCCGCATGACGGTTTCCGACAAGCTCAGCACCTTGGTCTTCAGCCGCTTCCTTAGCAGAAATGTTCATGTCCTGAGCACCTGCATATGCGTCACTGTTACCCTGCCATCTTGAATTGAACTCGCCTTGCAAACCTGAGTTCCCGGCCGTTGCTGCGCCGGCTTTGTCTGCTATGTTTGCAAACTCTCCCGCATTACCCTGAGCTACGTTGAAGTCGAATGGATTGAATTGGCTCATGACCAATTCGCCGAGCCTGCCTTGCTGGTTAATCGCCCGGATTGCCGCCATCGCCCTCTGCTCGTCCGTATTCGACGACATATCTTTGATGCTTTGGCTATTAAATGCTTCAGCGAAGAGCTTTTTCCCTTCATCAGTTGCACCAGCCATGCGCTGAAGTTCTAAGCCAGACTCTGCTCGAGATACCCCGCCTCTCGATAGCGACTTGATCGCTGCATCGCGAAGATTGAGGCCTTGACTTGCCCTGATGGTGTCTTGCTGAGAAGCCGCTTGGCTGTACGTATTCTGTGCCTGTAGAGCTTCAGTGCGGCTTTGATTTATCTGATCAGTGTTGCTAACACTACTTTGGGCCATCGACGAGTCACGGAAGGCATCACCGGTGGCAAATGTCAGGTCACGGGTGTTAGCGCTCTCCACGGAAGAACTTAACTGCGAGAGAGATTTTTCGGCAGTTCGACGCTCTGTGCCGCTCATTTCGGAAAGCGACTTGCCATCACTGGTTTTGAGGTTGGCCATGATGCCTTTCAGGCCGGCTTGCCCACCAAGCGCTGAGGCTGCGGTTGCCATGTTTATCGACGACTCAGAGAAACCACTGCTTCGAAGATTCTCAACTGCCTGGTTATAGGAAGAGCTTTGCTTGAGAGCATCGCTAGCTTTGATGCTTTCGCCCATTTGCGTCATCGCTTCGCGCCCCGTACTCGTCGAGGCTAGTTGCTGGCCTGCCGCTGAGAGGTTGCTCTGGTACTGGCTCGTGGCCGTTTGCGAGGCGGTTTGGGCGCTCTGAAGGACTGCACTCGCAGCTTGGTCGCCGGTTATCGTCTCAGCAAGCTGCGGCGATCCCGTTCTGCTCACCCCGGAGCTTACCTGGTCGGAAGTAAACGAGGCATTTTGACTGAGAACAGGTGCGCTATCCTGGGCCCGAGGATTCACGTCTTCGGACTTGAATTTGTCGCCTGCCGTCATTTGGCTCATGACGCTGTTGGCAACCATGGCAGAGCCGGAAACGATGAACAGTGCCAATGGAGGCACGGACGCCGCAAGCAGACCGCCAATACCCAGTGCCTTGCCGATGGCTTTGTCTATGTCCATGAGTTGGAGCATTGCGAAACCAGAACCTGTGGGGTCGTAGCCGTTGAATACGGCTTCCATCTGGGAGCCTGCATACCAGAGGGTAAAAGCATTCACGATACTCAACAGCGGCATCCACAAACCCACCGCCAGCGGCAACACGAGATACTTGCCGAGGATAGAAAGGCCTGGCCCACCCAGGAGCAAAGCAAAGGCCATGAACGGCGTCATCGCATAGAGCATGCCCTCGAAGAAGGCGATCATCGGTCTCATGTAGTGTTTGAAGCTGTCGCCCTTCCCCGCCCATTGAATTTCTTGCTGGTTGAGCGATTCGCGAAGAGCCATTGCGGCTCTTTGCTCTTGCCAATGGTTCATGGCATCGACACGGGAATCGTTGAAAATCGGCGCAATTAGCGAAGTCAAAACGTAGTCCTGAGCCGACTTGCTACTCAGTGCGAGGCTCTGAATAGCTTGGTCAGTAGCGGCTTGAACCTGGATACCGCTGGTCATGCGGTTGGTCTTGGCCTCTTCGCTGAACCCTTTCTGGAGAATGTCCTCTAGCACGTCTGTATAGACGTTCTGCAAATGGGCGTTGAGAAACGACCGCGCCTCTGCACAGCTTTTCATGGTGCCGGCGGTACCGTCATAGACGTAGATGAACATCGATGAGTTCTGGTTTGACAGCACCTCCGCCCAGCCAGGCGATCGGTACAGGTCGGTCAAGGTCTTATCCGTTCTCAGCGCCACGGGGTTCAGTGAACAGAATGTCATGTACTCGTTCACCGATCGGGGCAGATCCCACCCGTCCGCTTTTCGGTAGTTTTGGAAGCCGTCCAGTGCCATCGGGTTCCGAAGAGCGTCGCGCACTTTCGACAATGTGCTCAGACTCGAGAACAGCCCGTAGTCGGTCATGCTTGGAGTAGAAAATGCCTGCTCCGCGGTTTTTGTAATGCCGTAGGCCACCGTTGAGATGACTGAGCCGACAAAGGCAGGGCCAAGAGGCACGTTGTCCACCACCCGCACCTGCGACGACACCGTATCCTCGATAACAGTGGTGGCTGTAGGGCCGTAGAACATCATGTAAAGGACGAGCACAAGGCCCGCCTTTCCGAAGGTAATGGCCTGGTTATTGAAAACAGCTTGGAACGCCAACAGAAATAGGCCTATCAGCGCGCCAATACGGGCAAGGTCTTCTGCGTCACCGCTGCCTGTGATCATTGCGCAGGCATTGAGCATGATCTCAAGGAACTCGGCGCTGCCTGTCGTGTAGATAGTGAAGTCCATGGATATCTCCGTTACGCGCCTGCGTTATCGTTGATGGTTCCCTGTGGCAGGGTTCCATTATCAAACACAGGGGCCATCTGGAGCATTTTCTCGGCTTGGCCATCGGCATCTTTGCCTTGCATTGCTTCCTCGATGTACGAGCGGTATTCATCCATGAGCTCACCCTTGGTAGCCCGCAGGTCCTCAATCACCTTCCCTGCATCCGCCATATTCAGGCTGGTCAGGCCTTTCTCTGTATGCCCAAGCAGCTGATAAATCAGGCTCATCGAAGCATCAGCAGCAATTTTCTTGGCGAACTGGTTCAGATAGTCATAACCGGATTGAGCCCCTGCCTTCTGGGTGATCTTCATCAAATTCACCCCTACTCGGCTTGATGCGAGGTATGCAATCCGGTTTCCGTCAGCAGCGGTTGCAGTGCCGTTCGCAAAACGCTCAAGGATTCCGTTGTTTTGAAGATCCTCTAGGATTCGAGTCTCGAGGCCCTTGAAGCTGGTGAGAGTTCGGATGTTCGGGTCTGAGCAGTCCGGGTCATCCTGGTCGCACTGGTAGACCTTGACATCAAGGTTGGCCGAGCCCTCAACAAGAATCTTCAAACCTTCGCCGGTGATGAGCTTCGGCATAGGATGCGCAGCGAAGTTTTTCCCCCCGCTGGCGTCGTTTGCGAGCGACACGTTGTAGCTGCCAACCATGGACATGATGAATTCCGCGTTCTCATCGCTACCGAACAGAATTTGCGACTGAAGGCCTGACTTCTTCATGGCGCACCACAGAACGTTCCCTGTGTTCTCGCATTGAACGGCCTTACCAGAGGCAGCAATCCGGTTCGCTGGCGAGTCTTCTTTGGTGGATTTCGCGGTAAAGAAGTCAGATGAGACGTTCGACCCGAAGGCTGTCATCGCGGATTTGAAGTCGGTGCTTTCTTCGTATGCCTTTTTGGCATTCGTAACCAACCCACTCGCCAGCTGGCAGCTGTTGGAAAACATTTGATTGAGCGCCTGGATCTTGTTGGCCAGGTTGCGGATCACGCCACCTGTCTGAGCGTCCATCGCATCGAGGGCCAACTCAAAGGCAAAGCCCGAAACAATGCCAGCAGCGTTCGACGCCACATTCCTCATGAGCGCTACGAACTCTTCGCCGTTGATAAAGGAGAACGAGCCACTGTAAAGGTTGATCCCCCCGCATCCACCCTTAGCGCTTGGCGGGGTAATGCTGATGAGGTTGGCAGTGGATATCCGATTCCGAAGGACAACGGAGCCGCCGGTAATAACGCCGCGTGTGGCTGTTTTATATGCCCCTGGACTGGTGACGTTGATCATGCCGCTGAACATTTCATTGACCTGCTGTTGAATGTTCGCGTGAGCCCCGAAGGGCACCATCAGCGCTACAGCAAGGGCGATCGGTTTGATTTTCACTGGGCACCTCCGTTGTCTTTTTGAAAGGCGCGACGAGCTTCATCGCGCATCCGATTCACGAATTCGTTAGGGTTTTTTGTTGCGTCGGGCGGTGCGTCAGCCAGTTTCGTGGCGTCGATCAAACCCATGGTGTTAAGGCGGGATGTGGCGTTGTATTCCTGATCGGAAATCAGCCCCGCTTCATTCGCCGCCATTAGAATCCGAGTGGTTGCCGTCTCCATTGAAACGGTGCTGAAGCTGACGATCTTCACGTCATTCGGAGGGATGACTAGGGCCAGCGCCGGCGAGGTGATGATGCCCAGCTGCTCTGCGAGCCCAGTGTCGTACTGTGTGTTTGGGTATTTGCCGCCAGGAAGGGGGGCCCCATCCATCGAGACGGGCATGACAGTAAACCCGTACCTGAACTCGAGAGCAGAGACCGCTGCCAGGGCCTGTTCGCACAAAATGCAGTCATTACCGTTGTAGAAGAACATCAGCGCAGAGCTGCCAGCGATGAGCTTCAACAGGGTTTCTTTCTGCTTGCCGGCCGCAGTTGCTAGAGCGTCAGAAGCGGCGTTGGAGGCGGGATAACGCATATCCTCGTCGAGGAATGGGTCATTACGGATTACGTCGACGGAGTGACGTGAGAATCGCTCGGCCTTGTCGAGCATGATTCGCTGAGCCCAGAAGTACGCACTCACATTCTCCTTGGTGGGGTTATCCATGGCTGCATCACGCAGTTTCGGAAGCATTTCGCGAATCCACGCCACGCTGCCGGTCGGTGGCAGCTCGGGCGCGGCTGGCTCGGAGACTTCCGTTTCGGCTTGAGGTGGGGGCGCTGGAACCGGCGCGGGCTCGAGTTTTTCGGGTTCCTGTTCAGGAGGCGGATCTTCGTACCAGAACCAGCCGCGCTCTTTGTCCTGGTAGAACGAAGAACCAGCAACCTGGGGCGTTTTTGACTCGGCGGGCTTGGTCTCTCCCGCAAGGGAAGTGCTGCTTATAGCGGCAGCAAGCAACAAGATGGGAAATTTTAGGGGCGTCATGAGTCCGTCTGGCCAAGATGGGGATGCTCGAATTGTGAGCGTTGGCCAACAGGAGGGGGCGCGTTTTCAGGCGCTTTTACGGTCGGAAAAAGAGGGGGAAGTTGAGAAGGCCAGAGGCCTATCGCTGTGCGCGATAGACCTCGTGGCCTAGGAAGCCGAGGGAACCACGTTCACGAAGAACGTCATTCCAGTCGACACCTTTGGAGCCGTCAGGGATGGGCATGTCGGGCAACATTATCTGTGCCTTGATCCCCATTTCCCACAGACGTTTTTTCAAGGTCAATGCCGCTTTCTGGCCACCCTCCTTGCGGTCCTTGTCAGCCCAGATTCGGACTGCTTTGGTGCAGGCTGGTGGTACGAAGTTCTCCAACAAGTAGGAATTCACCAAGGGCCATACTGGTATACCCATGGCTGTTTCTACCGACAGAGCTGTTTCCAATCCTTCGGATACATCCAAGACTTCTCCTGGATGCGATGTTGGCACCGCACAACCGGGAAGCTTGCGGTTGCTGGGAATTGGAAACATTTTTTTCGGCTCCGCGAGATCGGCTTTCTCACCCTTCATCGTCAGGTAGTGACGGTTGATGGTCACAGCCTGGCCTTCAGGATCGATGAGCGTACACACTATCCCTGGATGCTTAGAACGCTTGCCGGCTTTGTCCTTGTAGGTCAATTCCGGGTGAAAGCGAACGTAGCGGCTCAGCTCTGGTCGATCCCAAGCAAGAATGCCTCGGGAGCGAAGATAGAGCCTTGCTGGTTCCGCTGATGGGTCTGTGAGAGGAACGGTTCCCTTCCACAGGTTGCGCATAGCTTCACGCAGCCAATCGTCTGAAGCCTCTGGTTTTGCTGGGGCTCGCTCCTTTCGGATTACAACGCTTGGGATAAATCCATCAGCGGTGCGTCCATACGGGTCTTTGACCCGGAGCAATGCTCCAACCTCCTGTAAAGCATGGTGAAAGCTCCAGCGGTTGACCCACATCAGCAAGGCTATGCCATCAGCCTTGACTCCGCAGGTACGGCAGATACCACCGCTCGACGATCCAGCCGTCTTGCGGAAAATCTTAAACCCGTCTTCCCCACCATGCACCGGACATGGAACCCCACGTCCTGCTTTTTTGTGTGCCGGCACCAATGAAGATGCGAGGCTTGCGTAAATGTCATGCCAGCGGCCATCAGCGGCTACCAGCACATCTTGTTTCTCTGGGGCGTAATTGCCTTCTGAGTCTTTGGACATGGGTACCTCCGTTTGGTTGAGATGCGCCCCGAAGGGCGCATTGCTGGCTATTTCACGATCTTGATTTCCCAGGAGTTGCGATAGGTATCAACCCACTCCTGTTCTTTCTTACCGTCGACAACGACCTCTTTGAGCACACTCACGGCGGTTTTGCCAAGGAATGTCAGCGAGATATTGTCACCTTGTTGCGCTCCAGATTTGCGTAGCTGAGCGTTGAGCTCGATTCCCCAAACCAGGTGTTCACCGATACGCAAGAAGAACGACTTTCCGTTCTTCTTGAGAAACCGATAGTGGGCGAAACCTGAACCGCGGTATTCGCCGGTAACAGACCTGCCAGCAACGCCTTGGAAATTGAGTTCAGGTGCGCGCTCATCTTGATCTTCATCGCTTTGGGCGACTTGGATCTCTTGAGCTGTTTCTTGATGCGCGGGCTGGGATTCGCGAGGGATGAACTCCCCTTTGATCTCGCCCTGCTCTTGGTTCTCGATCGATGCAACCTGGTTGCGGCCTTCCGGCCGGTACAGTTTGTTGATCACCACCGGTTCAAGCGCCTGGTGCATCGTTTCATTGGTTTCTGGCTCGGGAAGCTTATGGGCCAGGCGCTCTGAAACAATGCATAGCCCTTGTGGCAGTCGGAGATAGCTTGGAACATCGAAGTCAACACGGATCATTTCTCTTCTCCCTGGCGACGCAGGTAGGAGGGAATGTAGTAGTTGTCATAATCGACGCTGCTACACCAACGGGCGTTGGGTAAGGTCTTGGTTGCTTGAGGAGCCGAAGCCTTCAGACAACCGCGTAGGTAGCTCAGAACACCACGCAGGATCTGCTCAGCATTCAGGATCACCACAGCGAGGAACACGCAGAGTGTCAAAGGCAAAACATGCTTTGCAAACTGCGGTGCGTATACAGCTCCCAACATAGCAACGAGGAAGCCAAACGCGGTCAGCACTTTAACTTTGAGGGTTGTAGATGCCATTTTCAGTTCTCCATTTTTTTAGAACGGAGAACGCCCTAACGGGAGTTCCCCGTCAGGGTTTTTTTGACACAAAAAAAGGAAGCCAAATGGCTTCCTTTTTTGATCGGCGCTACGCGAACGTAGGCTTGGTTTTTAAGCTGATAAGCTCAGCTTGGCTTGCTCCCAGACGCATACACGTCTTGGGTACCAGTGGCAGCAGCATGCTGTCACTTAGGGTCAATGGCCTCCAGGAGGCAAATTCTTAATCGACCTTGGCCGATGAGTGCCGCAATTCTCGCCGCCATTTCACTCTGTCGTCAACCAGAAAAACGCACCTCAAATTCCGACGCTATTCGTGCGTGAAATCGAAATCCAGAGGCTCCGCAAGCTGGTGCAATAGGCTGGCCACCAACATCCGGAGAAACCGCTAATGGCGACCGCTCAACCACAACCTACGAAATACCAATACTCCAAGCCATCCCTCAAAGGAAAAATGGTACTGAACACGGAGCAGGCCAAGTTCTTCGCCGGCAACCGTTTCGATAGCCTCATGACGGCCCTTTTTATCATCGACGTTACGTCCCGCAAGCTGGCGAAAAACCTCAAGACCTTTGATCACAAAGCGGTGGTTGATGCGGTCTCGAAGAAAATCGAGCGCATGGAAGTAGCCGTGCGTGACGAGTCTGAGCGGATGGACACGCTTTTGAAGAGCTTGGGAATCAAAGAGCTTGCAGGGTACAGCTCCCCACTGACTCGTGAATTCGAAATCACCAGCCCAGAAATCAAGAGGATGAGCAGCCTGCTTCAGGCATTTGACCATCTGATTATCCAGGTCGATACCGCCTGGCTGCATGAGAAAATCGATAGCTCGGAAGCTGAGGAATTTCGTGCAAACAAGAGCAACCAAATGGCCCGGCTGATCCGCTCACTCGTTGGCCTCGGTCAGAGCGCGCGAGCAAAGGCATACGCCAGCAAGGTTGCAGAGCTCAAAGAAGATATCGAAAAGGCAGAAGCCAAAGTGAGCGCCGAGAAGGAGGAGCGCGAGGCTGCGGGTCACATTGAGCCTGATGGCAATGCAGACCCTCTCGATTCGCTTCCCGAAGAAGCGGTTGCTTGATAGCGCCAGTAATGAAAACGCCCCGGATTCGGGGCGTTTTGCTTAGGAGAGTCATTATGCTTGATGATCTTACGTCAACACCGGCAAGAACCAGTAGAAGACGCAGACAAGCGACGGATCAGCCTCCTCCACGCGAAGCCACCCCACTGTGGACAGAAGAGCTGGCCACCGACGAATCACTTGAAGCGCCGCCAGAGGCAGTATTTTGGGATACGGTCGCGATCATCTCTGTCACTGCTGCTGTTCTTGTTGGGGTGGCGATAGGTGTTCCTCTCGGGGTCTATCTTCATGGCACGTTGTAGATCCATCATCGCCTCGGCGCTTCAGCTTTTCGACATGCCGCCTTGCAGCCCAATACCCCCCCTTGATTCTGCGCTCGCTCAGCGCCCGGCAAATTGACACCACATGGCCCCGAGTAAAAACCGGGGCTTTGTAGGACTGGATTTTACGAATCACGCCCCAAATGCTGTAGACCCGCTCAGGCATTCCATAGGTGAAGCTGGCCTGCCCTGCCATCACTGCGTAGCTGTGGATTTTCTGAGAGTGGACTCCGGTGACCTTCTGAACTGCCTTCACGTGCGCGTAGTTCTGCATCAGCGGGTTTTGCACGCGATATTTCCTTCGGCCGACGATCTGCAACCAGCTCTCGGGGGCTTCTGGGTAGGTAATGATCTTCCCCTTGAAACACTTCGTTTCCAGGACAAAGATCCCGTAGCGCGACACGATGATGTGGTCAACCTGTGTCGACTCTTCCCTTGTCTTGCCTCGATAGATCGCGTTGGCGAACACCTTGTATTCGCCGCTAAGGCACAGGCGGAGCATGAAGTTCACCTTGTACTCCCCCCACCATCCTCGGTATGCAGGAAATTCAAGTAGTCGAACGTGGGCGATGCCCGCGAGAAGCCCCAGAATCAAAACAGGGGGCAGGTACAGCATTAGAAAGTCATTCATCAATTTTGCACGAGATATCCCGGCCCTCAGACCAAGGGATAGCGCGGCACGCTCAGCGTACCTCTGCTCTCGCTGCCTCCTTTTGGGATTGAGGGCTATCGGTTTGGATGTGGGAATAGGCGTAGCCATCGGCCCGCTGAATCAGGGTGAAATGGCGATGGTGGACGCCCTGAACCACGCCATCAGACGTCTGGATGTTGAAGCTGCCGGTCTTGCGCACGGCGACGCGACCCTGGTGGGTGCCAGCCTTTTTGCCGGTCGGCACCTCGGCGCGCACCTGATCGCCGGTCTGGAAACCGAAATGGCGTTTCTGTCGGGTCAAATAGCCGCGTGGAAAACCGTGGGCGGTAAGGCGGGTGCGCTGGTAGTCGCCCCGCCCGGTGGCCTTAATCGCCAGCGTGGGGCGGTGCCAGTGCTCGATGGCCCTGATCTCGCCGACACAGGCGGCATCAAGGGCATGTGTTTTCGGAAGGTCAAGGCGTCGGCGGTTGTACTTGGTTTGCGCCCCGGTGCCCGTGGTGACCGACAGGCCGGTATCCAGCAGGCCACGGAACAGGGCATTGCGGGTGGCGTTGACGGCGGCGGCATCCCGAAGTGGAGCTTTGGCTTTCGCCTTGATTCGGGCCAGCAGCTCTGGCCTGGCCTTCAGGAACACCTCGACTGGCTGGTTGCCCTTGCGCTGATTACAGGGCCGGCAAGCCAGGGTCAGGTTGGGCACCCGGTCGCTGCCGCCGGCACTGCGCGGAACGATGTGCTCGATCTCCAGCGGCGTATTTTCAGCGTCGCAGTAGGCGCAGCAGCGGCCCCACTTCTCCAGCAGGTATTCACGCACCTCGTAGCCGGCCAACTCGCCCTGCTGGTATTGGACGCCGCTGATCTCCGGGTTCTGTATGGCCTGCATGTCGAACTTGACCCGCTCGACTGCCAGATCGCTGATCGGAGCCCAGTTACGCATCCTCCCGACCCAGCCCAGCGTGGTGTCCAACCGGTGGCGCAAGCTTGGCGGCAGCCAGCCTTCCGGCCGGGTGCGGTTGTCGAAGCGCGGGGCGCGGTGGCGCAGGTTCTGACCACGGCGGCGACGGCGAAACGCCGCCCGCTGCTGCATGGCCTGGCGAATCGCTGCGCCCCGATGGGCCAATTCCATCAGTGAGAGAACAGACACCCGCTGGCCCTTCTGGCGTACCAAGGCAATGCCAGTGAATTTGCTGCCCGGATCGAACTTGAGCGTCAGCGATTGCAGCGCGCTATCGGCCTGCCGCCGATCCACCAGACGGATCACGAACGGCACCTGCCGGTGTATGCGGGCGCGACCGCGCTCCAGCAACAATCGCGCTCGCTTCTCGCTGCATGGCATCAACGGCGTGCCTGTCTTATCCAACACATAGACCGCCACGGCGATCCTCCTTTGAACTGTGCCCTTACGGGCCTGGTGACGGAGCCTTGCGGCTCGCTCCCCTCGGGAATGTCTGCACCCGGCTCCCGCTGTCGCGGCGGTCGGAACCTTCGGCGCTTTACCTTTCGCCAGCATGGTCCCGACCTTCCAGTGCCCGGAACTGAGGAAGCATTCCGGGGTGGGTCGGTTCGACCTGGTGCAAACGTAGCCGGTTGGTTACGGCTATCCCTGGTCAACCTAGCTTGTTTTCACAAGCCCCGATTTTCAGGACGAGGCAGTTGACTCATACCATCGCAAATCCGCCCTTACGGGCGGATTCTCCATTAGAGCTTCGAGCAGCAATCTGTCCATCGCCAGAACATGTACATGGCATCGTTCCCAGTACCTGGAACATGCCGACTAGGCCCACCCTCCCAAGTCTGCGGCGGTTCTCCGAGCCACATTGCTCTGCTGTTCTGCGACTTTGGCCAGAACTGGGTCACTTTGTACTGGCTTTTCGGAATCGTCGGGTAGATACCCGCCTTGCACACGTTTTCATCACCCATAGTGCGTCGAGCGAGGCCCCTGCGGTGTTGCTGAGCGATCACTCGCGCAGCCAGCAATGCTGTCGTCCGGTTTGCATCTTGCGCCACGGTTACGCCGGCAAATGGGTAGATGCTCCCCCATGTACCGGTACACCACCAAAGCGACTCAAGAGGTTCCTTTCGAGCGGTAACCAGCGCGGATTCGGCAGCACAGGCCGCAATAGCGATTGGGTTTGCCACGGCCGCGGACTCGGGGTGCTGGAAGAAAGCCAACGTACCGTTGTTCCAGGTCGGGTCGATCTCAGTGAAAGAGATGATATCGAGGTCGAGATAACCGTCCGGGTTGCATTTGGTAGGCGTATAGAGATCGAGGATCTGAAGTAGCGGGAATGCATACAGATGCGCGTGGTAGAACGACCCGGCAGCCTGACCTGTCTGGGTGCTGTTGTCCTGCCGAAGTCGGCCATAGCTGCGCTTGTTGCCAAGCGGCAGCGTTACACCACCTAGGGTTGGCGAGCAGCCTGGCTTACGGACAGTTTCAACCATCCGTGCCGGCTCCCACATTGCAGTGATGATTCCGGGCTTGTAGATCGAGGATGAGCCTTCCTGGCAGATGCAGAAGACCATTTTTGTAGCCTTCGCGGGGGCTGTGCCGGGGGTTATTTGCACACCAGAAACACGAATTGGGAAGAGGCACGCCCAGCAGATGTCGGTGAACAACTTCGGACCAAAAAGGCCAGAGTCCTCACACATCACCTCTCCGGAAGAGGACGCCTCAGCCGCTATCCCTGGCAGGGAAAACATGCCTGCAATCACCAGAATTGCGGCGGTTATTACCTTATTGATGCTCATGATTGGCCTCCTCGAAGGCTGTTTGAGCAACCTCGCGGACGATAAAGTTTTTGGTGTCGGCTGTTACGACAGATGGGGCTCGAAAGATTTGGAAGCGCTCCGCCATGTCAGGCGGCAGCAGGTACAAGGGCGCATCCAGGCTGTCCTGAACGCTGTTGAACAGATCCCAACCAGAGGCAGTGGGAATCTGAGTCGCCATCACAGTGACGGTCAGATTTGCCCCATGGTCTGCATATTCACGCTTCGCCAGGGCAACCTGCCAAGGTTGCGTCGGATCAATCACGACCAGTTTCTGGTCAAAAGGCATCATGTCGAGTGGATTGATCCTCCCCGCCTTCTGAACAACCCTTCCTTGGCTATCGAGAATGTCATTGGGAACGATGACAGATGCGTCGACGAGGCGTGTCGCACTCTCCGTTACCGGAGGCAATGGGTGCCCTTTGTGGTTATCCCAAAACCGAGCGATTGCTCGCTTCTTCATGGCGTCGGTGTCCAGCTCTGCGATGCGCTGTTTCGCAACCTCCATGAGGTCTGGCTCGATGATTTCCTGTGTAGAGCCAATAGTGCCTAGATCCCCACGCTTACCATCCTTAACCGCCCCCTCGATATAGCTAACGGAGGACGACCCAGCAGCTTTAGCGATCAAAGCATCATTCGGTGCTTCGAGAGCGACGGTGGGGACGGCTGAAACGCTATGACGCTGGAATGCGAGAGGATCGAGCAGAACACTCACAGTGCTTTGCGTCTCTTGCGTGAGGAGGTGCATTTTGGTCACAGCATCGCCCATCGACATACCATCAGGAATGCCTCGAAAAACGATGCCAACACCAGGCAGTCCGTCAAAGGACAGCAGTATGTCTTTGAGGGCAGTAGCCCCCATCGACCACGACACGAAAATTAGAGTGCGGTTTCCATCGCCCAGGGGATGTTTTTTCTCGCGATCTGAGCCATCTGCGCTAGCGAGCCCTGAATCGTTCTGCTGGGCTTCTTCATCACTGCCTTGAACGATGGCCTTTTCGGCCATCTCACTTACCCAGCTCATGTCATCTCGGCCGCTTATTTCTTCGCGCGCGGCTTTCGCATTTCGGCTGATTTCCCTGACCTGATCGAGGAGCGCAGGATCGAATTCATTGATGTCGTACTTGCGAATGCCAAGGTCATCGCCGGCGATGGCCATCGTGCAGCTGAAGGCCAGCCCAATGCACATGGCTAGTTGCTTTTTCACCATATTGGATACGCCTTCCCGATGATTTGGTCTGTCGACGCTGAGCCCCAGTAGCGGGAGTCGAAAGAGTCTGGCGTGCGGCCGAAGAACCAGTAACGGCCCGCGCCTATTTCCCCTTCCCGAACGTATTTCTGGGGATCAATCCCGTGCTGGCTGGCTACCTGAAGCCCTTTGCCTACGGACACGCCATTGATGGTTGTTTCATCAAGCGTGACCTTGGCGCGATCGCCAGGCATTCCCTCAAGCACCTTCACGATGATCGTGCCGTCAGCAAAGATCGGACTCAGACCTTTGGAGTGAAAGGCATAGATTTCCCCTCGCACCAGGTCATCCTGCTTTTTATCGATGATCCATAGCCTGTAAGGGGGCAGGCATAGGGAGTCCTGGCTAGCGATAGCGATCGAATAACGGGATGCCAGCAGCACAACGCTGCCGGCAACCACTGCGGAAAAGAGTAGGCCTTTGCCGAGAAAGGCTGCCGAGAGTCGCTTTGGAGCTCGATCTCGCTCAACCTTCGCCATTGCCCTTCGCACCTTGGCCTCAATGCTGAAGGGGTTCGACAACGCCATTACGCGACTTCCGCCGGATTAGAGCTGTACTCGACACCTCGGTCACGGAGCACGCGCAGAATTGCCTCATCCTGCGGAACGCCGGTGAGCGTGTAGTTTCGGATCGCCTGCACATCTTCAGGTGCGGTCGAGTAGAGGAGGATCGAATATGGGTCCACCGTGAGGCGCACGATACCGGCCCCGCGGGGGGTGAGCATGAAGATCTCGGAGTAATGCCCCTTGTACGACTTAACAGTCTTCAGGATTCGATAGCCACCCTCTCCCAGCGGCAGACGCTTGTTTTCCTGGATAGCATCAATAGCTTCGGCCTTTTGACCGAGTAGGAGGGTGAACGCGGAGTTTTCAGCAATGGCCTGTCCGACTTTGTTCTGATAGAGGTCGTTGACCCCCTGGGTAATGACAATGGCGCTACCGCCATATTTCCGGAATCGCCGGTAACCGTGCTCAATGAATTCACCAACGTTGCCCTGGGAGAGCAGCGACCAGGCTTCATCAATGATCACAATTTTCGGGCGGTCACGCTCACCAAGGTACATGTCCTGCTGGATTTGGTAGATCAGCTGAAGGAGCACAACTTGCTGAAGGTGTTGGCGACCCTTCAGCTCCTCAAGCTCGAGTACGGTGAAGGGATTCTTGAAGTTGAGATTGTTCTTACCGTTGAAGAAACGGCCGTACTGCCCCTTCGAGGTGAATGCGAAGAGCTGATGGCCAATGTCTTGAATACGCGGGTCTGGGTCGCCAAGCAGAGAATCAGCGATGTTGTCGACGATCATCGTCTTGCCCAACTCTTCCCAGCATTGCGTGAGGTGCCTTTTTAGCCCGGCGGTTTGGAAGTCGATCAGGGGCACGGTTGGGGCAGCCATAGCAGAGAGCAGCCCAACCAGGACATCCTCTTCCTCGCTGTAGTCTTCAATCAGCTCGAAGGGGTTGAGACAGAGATTCGACTCTTGGTCAAAGCGTGCAAAGTCGCCCTTGTACGCCTCAGACAGCTTTAGGTAGGACAGGCCCACGTCGATGACCCACACCTTCGCTCCAATGCTCAGATACGACGTGATGAGATAGTTGGTCGCAAACGACTTACCGGAGCCCGACTGGGCCGCGATCATCGCGTTGTAATTGGTGTCGGAGTCAAAGAGGTTGAAGCTAACCGGCTGACCGTTTCGGGAAATGAACGGGGCCACCTGGGTTCCAGTGCCCTTCCAATCGCCATAGATCGGCAGCAAAGGTAATGCCTGGGTGAGGCTCAATGTCTTGAACCGGAACAGCTCCCTCATCGCATCCGGGTCGGCACACATAGGTAGGGAGTTCACGAACACGGGCAGCACACAAAACTTGTCCTCCATGAGGCTGAAGCCCTGCGTGGCAAAATGGCTCTTCGCATTCGACGCTGCCTGAATGAGGTCTTCCCGGTTCCGGCCGAATACCACGAGGGTCATTGTCGCCTGTACGTTGGGAAGCCCTTTGTCGAGATCTTCAAACAGCGTGTCATAGGCTTCCTTCGTCTTCCGTAGAACGGGTACGAAATGCACCATCGGGCCGAAGCTCTGGTTGATGGCCCATTGGCGGCGCTTCGACAGCTTGTCCTTTGTTTCCAGCTGGGGAGGGAAATACAGGGTCATGTTGATGATGCAGTTACCCCGGATTCCGCCGCGCTGGGACAGAATGTCAGCGAGGTACTGAGAGGCATCGCCCTGCCACATGACTTCAGGGAAGCGCTTGGCCGACAGCGTTTTTACAAAGCAGTCATCTCCGATCTGAAGGTGGTCTTTCTTCACGTCGAGGCTGCGGTTGTAGTCGAGGATCTGCTCATTCAGGGGCTTGTCTGTGTCCGCCTTCATGTCCGGATCTTCGCGCCACGACGCCGATGGCCCTTGGTTCAGGATGGAGGAGAAAATTTCACGGTAGGAATCGTTGGTGAGCGGCACGGCTGCCAGGTTGCAGCTGTCCAGCGAGGTTCGCAGTCCGTCGAAAAGCTCCTTCGCCGCGTTCGCTTCTGTCTGGGTAGGCAACGCATTGGCGATCGGAATTGTTACGGATACGACCAGGCTCTGTTCACGAATGCGTACACCTGAGATTGAATCAACGGGGCGCATGGTTCGGTCACTGAAATACTCGGCCCGCGCGTTCGTCACTTTCTCCAGCAAGGCTTGGGTTTCCACGGGAAGGTCAGTGCGGCCAGATTCACGGAAGGCCCGACGCAGGCGAAGGAATCCCGTCTTCATCTCATTGATATTTTCAGTGCAAATCAGGCTGAACTGGATTGTTGTCTTCTCAGGCCAGTCGACCGTCAAACCAGCCTTCAGGCGGTCGCCTTCATCCCCGTTTGAGCCTGAGAGCGGGGAACACAGGAATGCGAATCCTAGGCGGTTCCCTTCCAGCTGGAACAGGTAAAGATTCGGCTCGTAGGCGAGGCCGTTGATCAGCTTCGAGAGCCGCGGTGTTGAGCGGATAAGCGCTTTGAGCATTTCTGAATTCCTTAGAGGGTGCGATTCGATTCAATCCAGGCGCGCAGGCCTTCTTCAGGCTTGCCTTCTCGGGTCAAACCGTCATCACGAATGAGGAAAGGGACATTTCGAGCACCAAGAAACTGAGCTGTCATCCGGCGCTTCGAGATCACATCCAGATCACACTGCGCGGTTGGGAGCTGTTCGAGAGGAGTTTTCATGTCGCCGGAAGCGCCGGCTTTCCACGCAGCAACCTTGTCTTTCGCGCAGAGGAGTTCTTTGGTGCGCACCGCGCTCTCTTGGCTGAGCAGCGGCAACATCAGCACGTCGAGTCGATACCCCTCGGGAAGGGATGAGCGGGCTTGTTGAATGATCTCTTTGCAGAACCCACAAGCAGGGTCGGAGAACATGGTGATTGCTTTCTCACCGTTGCCGACTGTGAGAGGGGCGAGATCCTTGAAACCGAGGTTGGTCTTATCCACTGGGATGTAGTGGGCGGCGATCCGAGCATCCTCGATGGTTTTCAACTCCTTCTTCGCCCACACGTCATAAACCGTTCCCTGGATGATGAATCGGCCGGTATCGCTGATGATGGCGAATTTGCCGTTCTTCTCGATCGCCAGCATTGCAGACGCAGGAAGCATCACTACCTTGTCTGCGTTCTTGTCCGCAGGGCTCGCTGCTACTGCGGTGCCAGCCAATGCAAGCAGCGTCATAGCAAGAATGGTTCGGGTTGGTTTGAACATGGGCTTACCTCCTGAGTCGATTCACCCAGAGTATTTGGCCCGGAAAAGAAAAGGCCTCTTTTTCAGGACGTTTTAGCGTCGGAAAAAGAGGCCTTTCAGAGAGGCGTTCTGACTGAGATCAGAAGCCTACAGGCAGGGCTTGGAGAGCGTTGGTGACTACAGCTGCTGCTGGGATAGTTGCCGACATTACCGACTCGATAACATCCGGCGCAGCATAGAGACCAACACCGCCGCCAACGCCAGTAACGAACGGCATAAGCGATTGGCGAAGAACGCCCGCGCCGATGCCGGTGAGGATCATCAGACCGATCAGAATGCGGCCGAGGGTACCTTGCATCCACTCAGTCAAGGTAATCCACACGCTATCGAACGTATCGCCGCCGGTACCCGCGAGCGCGGTACCGGCGACCACCATTGCCGCTGCGATGGCCATCGTTTGGAGGGTTGCTTTGTTGACGTGCATTGGTCTTGCTCCTAGAGGTTGACATGCGCAGGGGCTGCGCTCAGGAGACATTTTTCGTGCTTTCCGTAAGCCTGTGTTTCGCTTTCAGGCGCATTTGTCGACGGAAATTAAAAAGGGCCGCTTTATCAGTCGGGCCGTAAAAACCCGTCATTCTTGGCGGGGATATAAGACCCATCGCGCAGCGGCCCTTGGGTTATTCCGATTTTGTGGCACGTTATTGCCATGAAGCACACCAAGACCCTCCAAGTTCGCGTTCGAGACAAGCATGCGCCGCTGCTGCGGCAGATGGCGCGCAGCGTGAATTTCGTCTGGAACTACCTGAATGAACTCAGCCATCGCTCAATCCGTGAGCGTGGGGTGTTTCTGTCTGCCTTTGATCTGCATCCGTACAGCAAGGGAGCAGGTAAGGAACTTGGCCTGCATAGCCAAACGCTGCAATGTGTCGCGGCTGAATACGTCACCCGGCGCAAGCAGTATCGCAAGGCGAGGCTGAACTGGCGCAAGTCTGGTGGTGCACGGCGGTCGCTCGGGTGGGTGCCGTTCAACACCGCGGCTGCCAGTTGGAAGAATGGCCAGATCTACCACAACGGGTACTATTTCAAGGTCTGGGACAGCTACGGGCTGGGCCAGTACCGCTTCCGTTCCGGCAGCTTCAGCGAAGACGCTCGAGGCCGCTGGTATTTCAATGTCGTCGTCGAGCTGGATACCCAGCTATCAGCGGGGCAAGGGGCAGTTGGCATCGACCTGGGCCTGAAGGACGTGGCCACCTGTAGCGACGGGCAGCGACTGGAGAACGGCCGTTTCTACCGCGACCTGGAGCCCAGGCTGGCGAAAGCCCAGCGTGCCGGCAAGAAGGCTCGTGTGCGGGCCATCCACGCGAAGATCGCCAATCGGCGCAAGGATGCCTTGCACAAATTCAGCCGCTCGCTGGTCGAGCGCTGCAACATGATCATCGTGGGCGATGTCAGCCCGCAGAAACTCGTCAGAACCACCATGGCCAAGTCGGTGCTCGATGCCGGCTGGGGTCAACTGAAAACGATGCTGGCCTACAAATGCGCGCACGCAGGCATCGTCTTCAGGGTAGTGAACGAGGCGTACACCACCCAAACCTGTAGCTGTTGCGGTGCATTGCCCGACAGCAGGCCGAGAGGTATCGCAGGGCTTGGAATAAGAGAATGGATCTGTGAGTGCGGTGTCACTCACGACCGCGACGTGAACGCGGCCAGGAACATTCTCGCGCTCGGGCATGAGCGTCCTGGAGAGGGAATCCCCGGCGCTTAGGCCGGGGAGGATGTCAAGCGGCCCTTCTCTTTACTTGTTGGAGACTGGAGGCGATTCCGCGCCGGAGTTATCGATACCTACAAGCGTAATTACCGGCTCGCCATCTGGATAACGCCACATTGGCACAGAGATGCTGTTTGAGCTGAGAGCCTGCTGCTCACCATTGATGAACCAAAGGTTTTTGGCCATGCGGCCATCTTCATCAGTACAAACGGCTTTTACCAGCCAGGAGGTTCGACCGACCACAAGCTCCAGCTTGCAGACCGGGGGCTTGTTCCTTGCCACCGAGATGTCAACCTGGCCTGTTGCTGTGTGCCCCATTGCGCTGGCGACATCCAGTTTCACCGTATACACGCCCTCCTCTTCAAGGGTCGCTCGCCCATAATCCCCTGAGCTTGATAGCGTCTCCCCGTTGAGACTGAACGTTTTGCTGAGTATCTGATCCTTGGGATGCCCGCCGGTGATTGATGGTCGGATCAGAACGCCCAGCGGGGCACGATTCGCGTCGTTATCCCCACTCCAGGACAATTTCACATCCCACGGAATAGGCTCCAAAAACTCCATCTCTGTTTCGGCATAGCTGTAGTTGCCCCGCGAGTCGGTGATATGAGCACCGAATGTGTAGATCCCCGGCTCAGTCAGTCGAACGATGCGACTGGTCTGGCTGGAGTCCTTGATCATTTCTAGGCCGGCGTAGGGTGGGATATCCCACTCGATGGTCAAGCCCTCGAACTCTCGGAACAAGCCAAGAGAGCGAGCCGTCATGGTCAAGTCTGCCGGCGCATACTTGGCTGAGTATTTGGTGTTGATCTTCCACTCAGGCCAGTCGTACGACCAGAAAATAAGACGGTGCTGAGTTAGGCCCAAACCGCCTCGATCCTCATACCCATTGATCCAAGATCGGACGCTGATGTAGCTCTCTTCTTTCTCCATGTCCTCCCGAGTTGGGGTGTACTTCACCTCAGTGGAGTCGACGACTGTGCCGTCAGGCAGGATGAACTCACCATCCATTGTCATATCCATTTTCGGGTACGGCATCATCAAGTTGGCGACCCAGGTAGCTTCCTTTCCTACCTCAGGACGGCGCGGCCCGATGATCTGGACACGAGGCGGCCGGACAGGTCTAAACGCAACGCCTGCGCGGAGGGTTTTGTAGACGCGCTTATCCTCTGGTGAGTCTGAGTATTTCAGCCTGGCCGTGAGGTACACACGATCAGCAGAGTTGCGGCTCAGCCGGTAGGAGCCCTCCCCAGCGGCCCAGGTTTTACCGCGATCCTCCGACCATTCCACAACCATTCCGGTCGTATCGAGCGCATTACCTTTGAGGTCAGTGAGCGTGAACGTACCGCTATCACCAATAAACACGTTTGCTGGGCCTTTAAGGCGGGCAACGGGCACGACATAGGCAATAACTTCAACGGTAGGGGTCATGGATTTCGCGCCGCTATGACGGTTCGTCAACTCTGCCCTCAGCAGATATGTACCCCGCTGAAAGACCATGCTGAGCCGTTGCGGCAGCTTCGCATTGGCCTCAACGTCCTCCCACGTCACGCCGCCGTCCTTGCTCATTTCCCAGCGCACGTCACCAAGGTCTCCTGACTGGTAGCGATCGTTGGTGACGGCGTAGAAGCTGCTGCGAAGAGGAGCTGGGCCGATAACCCGCAATGCCTGGATTGAACCATCGAGAGATTCGCCGTTGAGAACGGAGAGCACCATTGGCGAGCCCGACTCCCGAATCAGCTCGTATTCCGGCACAGGGGAGCGAACACGCGCTTCTGCAATGATGCGAACCGCTTTGTTCGTCAGCGATTGTAGATCGATCTCAAACTCAACCTCCCCGTTCTCGTCGATGGGCTCCCAGTTCGTCATCGGCTCATAATTCACTCCGGCAGTTGTCGAAAGCAGGCGAATATCCCAGTCGCCCATGCTGCTCAGCCGATATGCGTCCTCCATGTAGCGGGTGTCCTTGATGGCCACGCGGATTGGAAGGCTGACCGTATCCAGGACAGTTCTCTCGTCGTTGAGAATGACAGGGAGAATTTTGTCGTGAGGGACCGCCAGGAGTGACGCGGTTTTGGTCGACCTCATCTCTGGCAACGCGGTGTATCCAACGTCAACAGAGTATGGCGTTACGCTCCACAGGGGAGCCTCGGCCCCCTCGATGTAGCGCGTAAACCGCTGGGCACGACCGTAACTCGGAATCGTAGACCGTTCGATCACTGCATCCGCCCGATTGATCGCCACGTCCAAGGAAGCTGCGATTGCAGTCACTGATGCGCTACCAACATAGCCGCCGAGTTGTGAGACCGAATACAGCCCTTCTTTCACCAGGTTGCTTGCCGGCATATCGATTTCGATTGCCGGCGGCTCGATCACGTTTACGGTGTGCTCTCCGTAGCCAATATCGATTTCCTGACCACTCGGCGTAAACATGGATGCCTTCCAGGAGATGTTGTTCGCTCCAAGCAGGGTCATTGTTCCTTCCGCGAGTGGCGTAACTGTGTTGCGTTGCTGGGCCATGCCTTCTGGCATCTGCATCCAACGGATAAGGCACGATGGGCGGCTCGACCATTGCTGAGCCGTCTTTTTCGCAACGCCTTCGTTCGCCGTTGCATCACACACAGGGCCATCCGTGTGACGGAGCAACAAGGAAAGTTGCTGCACCTTCTGATAGGCCTCTGCCGGTGCTGGCTTCAGGCCAAAGCGGATCTGATCTGCAACCGGAAGGATCTTCAGGTCACGAGTGAAGCTCGCAACCTTGTGCTTCACGCCGCTAGGGTCAAACACATAGGCGGTAGCCTCGATAGTCTGGTTTCCCAAAGAACTCCCGCCGGCATCCATCATCAGGTTGGCCAAGGTACTAGCGTTGCGCCATTCATCGGGGGTTTTCGTCCAAGTGACGTAGCAAGCACGATCCTGAAGTGCATTTTTCGGCTTCGCGACAGCTTCGCTGGTCAAGATGCTGCATGCCCCATTGCTCGGGCTGAAGCTGATTTGAGCACGGCCGGACGCTTGCAGAATCTCCCATGCATCAGCCGTCAGTACGCCCTCCGGAGCCCATACGGTTACCGGCACGGAATAGACAGGGCCGGTCATATCGGCGCGACTGAGATAGACCAGCGCCTGGCCATCGACCCCAACATCCAGGCCACCTAAACGGGCCTCCAGCAGATCGGCAGTCATTTTAGTAGGTACCAGACGCATACCAGTGCCTTGAGAAAGCTCACGATGCTCCAGTGTCACCCCAACTTTCGAGTCAGGCGTGACGATGGCGATGATCTCGCCGCCGAGAGCCTGAATCACTTCCTGGTCGGGAATTCGGAGCGCATAGGCACCCAAACGGGTCGTCATTTGGTGCTTCACGGCCGGGATGCTCGGGGCCACCGAGGTAGGCTGAACTTCGCGGTCTTTGAACATATCCCAGGCCGGCAAAAGCTTCAGGACAACATCTTGATCGACATAGAGGCCATCCTGGTCAATGGCACGAATCTGTACTGAGGTTTCAGCCTGGCCATCGGTCTTATAGGTGATGCTCATTCCCTCCACCGTCACGTGGCCATGTGCTGGCTGTTTGACGACTTGCAAGGTGTGCGAGCCCCAGTTGTTCGGATCGATCACTTTCAGATCGGCCGTTCCACCGATTCCTGCATACATCTTCACTGTCGAAGGGGTGATACCCGTTGGTGCAAAATTAAACTGAGCAACAGTGACCTTCCCCTCTCCTTCAACACTGAGCCCTTCCTGATCCGTGGCGCTGAAAGTGAACGAATCTTCCCCATAGAAACCCGGATTAGGGGTGTACTCCATACGGCCATAGAACACACGGACAGTCCCGTGCGTCGGGTTCGTGAGGATCTTGAACGTATGGCTGTCCCAGAGATTGATGTCATGCACCTCAGGATCAACTTGGTCACTAACTTGCCCTTCACGGGCCTGAATGATTACTCCCGTCCAGGTAGGGGCGTAATTGAACTTCGCGACATTCACAACCGCGGTGGCTTCAGCCTTCATCCCAGACACGTCCTGCACGCGGTACCTGAACTCATCGGGGCCAACGTATCCAGTGTTCGGGGTGTAGGTGAACCCGGTAGGGGTCGCTACTACAGAGCCCTGGGACGGGCTCGACAGAACTGAATAGGTTTTCTTCTCCCACGCTGCCGGGAAGTCCTCTATGGGAGTTGCGTCCACCGATGAGCTTTCGTTGACGCTGACCGTCAGTTTCGTTGTTACAGGCGGCTCTATTACCTGAATGACCGATTGCCCCTCTTCGAGGGTGATCTTTTTCCCGGTGGTGTCGTAGACGCTAGCCGTCCAGCGGATCGGATGCTGCCCGGAACGGGTGAAAACACCGGTCAATTCAAGAGGATCAAGAGCTTTAATGCTGAGGTCTTTCGGGCTCACAGAGAACTCAATCAAGCACCTCAATGCACCGCCGCTCATACCTGCACTCTTTGCCGCTGCCTCATCACCAGTGATCAAACACGCCGGGCCAGAGCGCTGCGCCATCGTCAAGGAAACGTTTTCAAGAGCTCGTGTAACCGACCGTTCACTCAAGGACTGTTGGAACGATGATGAGCCAGTTGCTGGTTGGACTACAAATTCTTTTTCCTCTTGGTGAAGGAGTACCTTCTCTTTTCCTTGATTAAATATTGAAATCGAGTATTTGACTCTGTTCACACCAGGTTCCAAAGTACGGCCCTGTAAAACAGATGTAGAACGTCCATTTTTTTCATCCAAGACAACTTTAAGTCCACTCGGAACTTCTAACCACTCCAAGAAACACGCGGGACTAAGCAATGCATCTGATGCTCTTGCATAAACCTCAGAAGATGTAATTTTACAAATAGAAGAAGAAGGGACTTCAATTTTTACAAGGACATCAGTCATCGACTGCACAATTGGTCCAGCTGTTAGTGAAACAATTGGAGAGGGCATCCAGGTTTGAATATTGGCTGAAATAATTGGAGCATTCGGGGCCGAAGTAGATAGAATTAGATTGTTAGCTCCAGATGCACCCTCCGAACCTGATTTAACAGGGATACTAATTCTACCCTGAGTGTTGGAAAAGTTTATCTTACCAACAACGACAGTTGCCCCTGGCTCAATAAGTACACCGGACACCAACAAACTACCTACGGAATCTCCTCGCAACGAGGCTATCAAGTCATAAGTTCCGGCAACAACCGAGCCATCATTTAGAGTAAGGGGAGCACTATCGATAACATCAGTACCGTCATTTCGATTGAACACATGATTCACGGCTGGGATACGGACCACACCATCCGGATGTTTAATAATACCGACAGTTCGTGGTTTATAAGAAAAACTCTTACTCTGGTTTGCGACATTACCATATTTGTCTGAAGCGATGACTTCTAGGGAGTATGTCTCAGCCTCACTCTCCGAAGGAAAAATAATCGGATACTCCAGAAGATACTTGCCAGACGAGACAGCACGCCAGGCCAAGTCTATTGAAGTTGAGGTTGGCCCACCCTTGAGAGCTATCCTCTGTATAGCTGGTGCCGGGTCCACATCATCTGTAATGGTGATTAGTATCTCATCAAGACTTGCAATAACGGGCTTGGATGCAATGTTAATGGTAGGTGCATTACTATCTATGAACGTATTATCACTAATGAATGCGCTGCCGATATTGCCGTATGTATCCTGCGCCTCGACACCTACTCGGTAATAGCCATTTTGAATTTTTCCAAGCTTAAACCGAACCTGTTTTGTTTTATAGTCAAGGTCAATAATAGAAAAAGGAGGTACAATTGTCTTTTTCCCGCCAGCCTCAAGAGTCATTCTAAACTCTTGTGTATCCCACATATAATGCTGCCAATTGAGCATGCGATCGTCATCGACTACAGTCGCTACAACTTCACGCTTAGAAAAATCAACAACAATACCCGACACCTTTGGCGAATTGAAATCCCAATACGTATATAAATACCCGCCATAGTTTGCAAAGGTGCGGTCATCCTTAGATACGAAATATGGATAAGGAACATATCCACGACCAGTGGAGATGTTAATATTAGGATTCATTGTGCATTCAGTTTGCCCAGCAGGAATAGCACATGTCACACCATTGACGCCAGCTATTTGATTATACCCTCTAGGTTCAGTTGAAATCTTTACAAGCGAGACTGTAAATGGCTTCGACTCTCGTATTGTGTCGCTTTTCGTCCACTCTCTCCCTTGGATTTGATACGTAATTCCGGTTGGTACAGGACCGCCTTCAACCCCAGGGGCTAACGTAAAGATGAAATTGGAATAGTACTGAACGGTTGCCAGCCCTGCTTTGTTCTGAAGTACAAAATAGTTTGTAGAATTTTTTGGATACTCCAAATCGGTAGTGAAATATAAAAATTCAGCGTCCTGACTATTGTAGATACTGTCCCCCCACCCAAACAGTGTGCCATTGAAACTAGTATGATCAAGCTTCTTGCGGACATATCTAATCTTTACCGGATTTGAATAGACCGTCATCTTTGGCGTATATGCAATCCAGCTATTTGTCTTTAAGTCAAATACCTCTATACGCAAATATTCAGGAACCTTTCGGTCTATAGCTATGGGCAAACTTTTGTCGGTGTAGTTACCTGCTTTATCGAATACGCGAAAGCCCATGGTATAAATTTGTCTATCGTAAGGCGTTAAGCTACCGTTTGTGATTTCAGTAATCTTTGCAGTTGCACTGGCTGCTTCGATATTAACAAGGCTCTGAAACGTTCTTCGTACCCCGCCTGAGTCTATTGCGAAGAACTCAACTTTATCTATCCCCGAACTTTGATCAGCTAGCCCTGAAACTGTAACTGTGCCGCCGGCGTCTTCACCCCACGCTAGCGGTGCTAACACGCTAATGGGATAGTTGTAGCCACCATTAGTACGTACTATTTCCCCTCCGATAACTGGGGAGGTTACGTCGACCTGGAGATTGTAGCTGTCGCTTTGCAGGACGGCACTGCCGTCAGAATTCAAAATCTCAGCTATAAGAGTATAATTTCCAGACTTGGGAGCGGGCAGTTTTAAAACGGCACCGTAGTATGAAACGTTATTAACAATAATTTTGTCATTTGCACCCAACAAACCACTCTTAGTTTCTGCAACTACAGAGCCACTTGAGGTCAGTAGCCGGGCTTTCAGGGTTCGGTCTACACCTGCGCTTAAATAGACGCTTAAGTCACCTTTAGGGTTGATGAATATCTCTTTCGATGCAGATACTGTTCGTTGGCCGTTGGATGATAGGTATTCCACCTGTACCAATTCCGCCTTCGCTATGCTGGCGAGCATGAAAGTTATGAACATCATGCCCAATGAGCGTATCAACCTCATGCTGCTACTAAATTTTCTATGATTCATACTGATACCTATGAATTTGAATCAGTTGACTTTAACCATTTACTAATCTATTGGCACAAACCAAAACACCTTGCCGAGGCAAGGTGTTATTAGCAAAGAAACTCACTTTTTCTTGTCGGCTTCACTAGTGCTTATTACCGTCAAGGGACGGAGGGTTGGTGTCGCTTGTGGATTGCGAGCTCCAATTTCCCAGCGACGCGCTTCCACTTCGGTATAAATGAAGCCAGGAACATACAGATCGCCTTTCTCGTCCTCCCATGGATCAATTGCGATACGCATGACTACAGCCTGCGAGCGGATCGGAAGAGGATTTCTCGCTCTCATCGGCATTGGGGCGTTGTCCGATCCTTCTGCGATAAGCACGCGCGTTGCGCCGGTACCTGTTGATTTATCACTGCCGGCCTCAACGCCTTCTTGTTCTTGCTTCAGCTGGGTTTTGTAGTCATCACCCTCAGTTGCCGAATAAACATCTTTTGCGGACATGCAAGTAACGCCGCTCGGCATACCTTTACATGCATACTCACTTGAGCCTACGTTGAGAAGATTTGTGCAGCCAGTAGTCAATGCAGCAATTGCGCTTACAAGGATAATTTTCTTAATCATCACGATTTCCTTAATTGTTTACGTCATTGACTTTGAGAGTTGCTGCATTGAACTTAACGGTCATGCCTTTATTGACGATAAAATCAACATCACGCATTGCGTCGATTTCAATAACAGGGAAGATGCTTTCAGCCATCTCGAGATAGAAGTCGGCGACTCGCTCAAGAGCCGTCCCCGCCCCACTGAAGCCGGCCGACTGAAGTGCATTGCTATCGAATGCCTGCTCGTAAACAGGAGCAACGGTGTCGCCGTTATCTCCAGCGCGGGTGACGTTGATGGTCGGTACCTTTTGAACGTTGAAAGCACTCGCGACCCCCTGCATGAAGCCAGCCATAAGGCTTCTTGCAAGGATTTGGCCCTGCTTGCTGACCAAACGGCCACGGATGCCTGCCTTCCCATCCTCGCCCGTTGCGTATGCCTCCAGGCTGGACTCCAGCACCGAACCATCATTGCGTACGCACGACAGGCGCTCCGCTCGCAGATAGGCTCTTTCCGAGCTGAGGTCACCCCAGCCGCCGGCGATCAGGAAGCATTCGCGAAAATCAGCCCTGAAGCGGTTAGGAAGGATTGCTTCATTCTTGATGCGGATCAGGCTCGGGAAAGGGTCGCGTTGTGCCTGCTTTCCAGTTGGCGCGTCCATACCTGTGACCAAGACGCCAGACAGGATCGATCCAGCGGGCAGCGTCACAGATAGCTCCTCAGGCTTGTCGCTCTTTCCCTCGTCTTCCTTGCCCTTTATCACCCGGATCTTGGGCGTTTCCTTTTTCTCGCTTGATCGCGACTTAGGGTCTTCCGGTTGCTCAGGTGGCAGGTTCGAGTAAACGTCAGTCAGATCTGCCGGCGAGCTTGTTACTTTGTTGATGAATGCCGATTCGCGAGGGGGGATAGGGGAACGCGCCTGGTTGGCGGTGGTGCTGTCGGACGAGTTATCACCGCTCTCACCAGTGCCTTTCTTTTCCCGTCCAACCCGCGCCAGCTCCTGCTGAAGCAACTGGAGTTCTTGCTCCAGGCCGCTTACTTTTTCTTGCGTATTTTTGAGCTGAACGTCCTTTTCTTTCTGCCCCATCACGCGCTCAAGGCGGTTTTGCTGCGCCTGGAGCTGTCGCAGTTGGCTGGCGATCGAGTCCAAGCCCAACGCGCGGGGGTCTTCATCGGTGAGGATGGCCTCTACCTGAGGCTTTGCCGCTGCGCGTGCCTTGCGCTCGGGGCTCGCCGCGTTCATGGCGACGCCAACGATAGTACCCACGACCAGAACCGTCCCACCGATGGCAAGCATCAGCTTGCCTCTGGGCGTGAGTTTTTCGAGGAATTGCTGAATCGCTTTCACTGATGGTTCCCCTTACTGCAACAGGCTTGGACGAGTGGAGCTTTGCGGTACTTCGGTCGGAACCCGAGTGACGACAAACACTTCTGTTTTCTGGCCAGGTTCAAGCACCTCATCTGGCCATGCGCTTACAGCTGCTCGGTGAGGGTGCGTGCACGAGCCGTGATCGAACTCAACGGTTCTGGCCGACACGTTTTCGGCGGTGGCCACGAAGACTCTGAAGTCATGGCCCTCGATCAACTGCGACTTGCTGAAATCGAAGCTGAGGCTTGGCTGCGCACAGGCGGGGATCTTGTTGCCGCTGGTAAGCGCACCGAAGCTGTATCCACGCGGCAACTTGCCTAGCGCCATTTCGCGCATGAGGGAGCGAAGAGTGTCCATATACGGCTGAGAGCGTTCCCACTTCCGCGCCTGGCCGCTGTAGTTCGTCGACGAGGTTACGGGCATGCCGCTCGCCAGCCCTTGTACGTTTTTCGCCAGGATCAGGTTCGCCTGGATGGGAGGTACGCCCTGCGGCAGCAAAGTCAGGGATATTGCAACAGACTCATCGTCCTCAGGTGTGACGAACATGGTCACCGGCTTCTCATCCTGAGTCGTGACGTAGATGACGTTTCCGCTTGTCGAAATGTCAGCCTCACTGACGGTCTGGATATGAGGGTTATCGAACGGCGTAACCAGACGGTTGATTTGGCCTCTGCTGATCGGAATCAGAGTGTTTGTGCCGCTTGCAACGACCACATCCTGGCGAGACTCGATGGGCTGAACAGGAGTGGGCTTCTTCACAACGCTGGCCGGCACGCTGGGGTTTTCAACAGAGCCCGGAGTAATGGCAACCAGACGTGGTTTCTTTTCCCCCTGCGGCTCTTCCTGTCGCTCAGGACCGCTCTCTGGAGAAGGCGCAGGCTTGGCAACCACTTGAGGCTGCGTACTGGCAGCAACTGGCATGTTCATACCCGGTATCTGGATCTGCTCCTGGGCAATAGCAGGCATTACGGCAGCCATAGCCATTACGAGCGCAGCTGGCTTGAAGAAATGGAGGGAAACTGGAAGTGACATCGAGACGACCTCTGCTCTGAGTTGTCGTCAATTCTGGAGGGCATTCAGACGCTTGAGTCGCGTTTTCAAGCAGCTTTTGCGTCTGAAAACGGAGGGGAATTTTGCGTAGGCGTTGACTGGCGATACCAACGAAAAAGCCCATGCCAAAGACATTGGCATGGGCTTCTTTCGTCGCAGCTTAGCGCTCCTGATTCTTTCTCTTCTCGCGCTCCGCTTGTTTCTCCGCCTTGCTGTTCTCGCGATCAACCACATCCTGGGTTCGAGCATCGCCAGAGTTCGTACTAACCCAACTCAGGACAGGCTTGTAGTCTTTGATCATAAGCTCGAACTCATAGGTTCGATTGCTACGCTTTTTGTCGCCCGCCGGCCCTTCGCTCACGGAGCGGCCGGTAACGTAGAACTTGTTCTCGTTGAGGTTATCGCGGAGCACTTTCTGCGGCTCGAAGCTTAAGGTCACACGATCCTGGCGGATCTGATGAATCTGAGTATCGAGAACCTTCATCGTATCTTGATAGATCGACTTATCGAGGATAGGCCCCAGGGCATCTTTTACGACAGAGGCATTATGCGGGGTGACGTTGCCTAGCATCATCGCGATGTAAAGAGCCCATGCGTCGGCGTACTCCCCGGAACTTTGCGTTTTACTGACCCAGGCGGTCTCAGTCAGGGTAGGTGGTATCACGGTGACCACTTCATCCTTGTTGAGAGCAGAGCAAGACACCAGCAGATTGCTCAATACAAGGCCAGCAACGGCAATGCGCAAAAACTGATTTTCTCCGCGCATGCCATCGAACGAATTGCTAAGCGACTTAAAAAGCATCAGACGAACTCTCTCTCGTAGGAATTGGGCATGGATCGCACACTCTTCCGGCCAATGGCTCCCCAGTGCCAGTAAATGGCGTGAAGCAGATAGCCGTCAGGGCGGTTGTCGCAGAAGCGACGATAGAAGCGAGCGAGCAGGAGACCCACCACTGTGCAAAGAATCAGCTGTGCCAGAAGAACGCCTGCAACCAAACCGATCCCTATCGGCATGACCTCATCCAAACGCCAAAACATCACGTGTGGCGGCTGGTCGATGTATGCCGGAATTTTGATTGGCTCGCTCACTTGGCACCCCCTGCTTTGCTGAGACTGGCAATCGCTTTGAGGATGCCTTCATGACTAGCGTTAGCACCTTGGAGAACCATCGACATGCCTGTCTGGTTGTCCAGGAGCAGGGTTGAAGGGGTCTGTTGGATGCCCAGCTTTATGGCTTGATCAAGATCGCCAGTAACTCGCTCGATGGCCTGCTTCGAGTCTGTGCAGGCTGCAAAACGCTTCCCATCCAGGCCAAGCTCTGTCGCAAGAGAAACGAGTGATTCTGAAACCCCCTTGCCGTTGCCACCGGTTTTATCGAAAACCGTCTGGGTGTACTTCCAGGCAGCATCTGAGCCGCCTTGCTCACCAGCACACTCGATCGCCAGGGCTTGCCGGCGTGATGCCTCGCCAAGGGCGGGGACATGGAGAATCGCGGCATTGATTTGCCCCGCTGACGACTCGATAAGCGCTTTCAGCAGGGGGAAGTGATCGCGGCAGTAAGGACATTCCGTATCCGTCATCTCGACGAGCGTGTACCGAGCAGATGAAGAGCCATAGATCCAGTTGTCCGGAGCTGCGGGGATATCTTCTTCTGGAAGCTGTTTGAGGTTACCGATGATCTCTTGGATAGAGGCGGGGTCGACTGCTTGTGCTCTCGCAATAGTCAGCTCACCTTCGAGAGTATTGATCTGGCCTTCCAGCACGCTCACGGTGGAGAAATAGTGATAGGAACCAACAACCAAAGCGGTGGCAAGGGCTGTGATGGTGATAGCAAAGGGGATGGTTTTCGTTGCCATAAGGGTCAGCCTGTCGTGGTGTTAGGGGCATTCTGCGGACAAACGCCGCCTGAAAGTTCCGTTTTCAGGCGGTTTTATGGTCAGAATTCAAATGCGCTTTGGCAGGTTACTGATCAGCACGGACAGCACGACAGGCAGCATGATGACGATGAAGGTTGAGATAACGAGTGGCGGTAAAGGTAGAGGCATCAACACGCTGAGCACGATGAGCATTCCGCCCCATGACAGGACGATCGCGGCATTGTTATTCAAGAACGGTGATGAGTAGTCGAATCCATGCCGCTTGGCATTCCAGCGCATCCAGCCGGCGTAAATAGCCGGCACCAGAACCGCGACCAGCAGTGGCAACCAGTAAAGCGTTAAAACGATCCGGTAAACCATCTGGTAGATGATTTTCTGGACGGCCTCACCTCGGGACTCAAGATACCGAAACCACCAATCCACGTTTTTTTCGAAGGCATCCACGGTGCCGCCACGAGGCATCAGCATGTCGGAGACAATCTTTTTTGCCCCGGAGTCGATGACAAGTGCCGAGTAGTAGCGATTGGTTTTTTCCAGCACCTTCTCCATGTCCGAATCGCCAAGCAACTCAATGCCCCATTTCCGCTCTTTCAGCATCACCGTATCCACAAGCTTGTTCGGCGCAACAGTCGCCAGCATCAGGATCAGGACGAAGAAGAACGCTATAGAGGCCATAACGCCCTTTGGCCACTTCTCTTCAAGCATCTCAGCCATTGATCAGGAACTCCCGGATAGGTTGCGGGACATTTGTTGTTTCGCACCACAGGACGACATCATCCGGTGCAGGGGCGTTGCCGTAGCTCGTGAGGATCTGGAGGATGTGGCCGAGCACCACCCGGAGCCGAATAAAGTCGCTGATGCCCTCACGACACATACGCTGGTAAGCCACCAGCACATCAATCAGGGCAGCACCAATTACCTCGGGTTTATGGCCCGCCTCAAGCATCTTGAAGATGAATTGCGTGCCACAACGCCATTCCAGGTCAAACGTGCGCAGCCGAGTTGTTGAGGCCTCATCCAGGCCAGTGAGCCGCTGAATTTCTAGTGGAATCGAGACAGTCATTTTTTGCTCCGGAATCAGTTGGCAGTCGGGCCGGTAAGAATGGGTAGTCGCCCCTTGCGGATATCACCGCCCGCAAACACCGCGAGATATTCGAGGTCTGGTAGCTCGCCGAGGAGCGCTGTTGGGAAGCGCTCACCCTCCTCTTGCATAAGGCGCTCACCAACATTCCCGCCCTGCACCACCCCGCCTTCACCTGCCGAGTTGCCCTGAGTACGCATCACGTATTTGTAGCGAGTTGGCGTCATCTTTTTCGCCACGAACTCCTGCGTATCGGTATCAAGGATGCGGAGGCAGATGATGTTGTTCGCGTTCCCCAAAACCTGCATGGCCTTGGCTTCGTCACCCATGCGGGCCTTGAAGTCGGCGATGGTCTGGGTTGCGATGTAGAGGTTTATCCCTGCGCCGCGGCCCTTGTTCAGCAGCTGGATGAGCTGGTCATTGATCACCTCGGCGGCCTCGTCGACAAAGATGTTCACCGGCTTAGGCAACCTGTGGTTGTAGATCTCGCCCGCTGTCGACGCTAGATCGGCCAGGGCCAGCGACCCGATGGTTGAGCCCACCATCGGGTCGGCAAGCGAGTCGAGGCCCAGGTAAAGAACCTGGTCGGCATTGATGACCGAGTTGAGGTCACTGATTCGGCGCGGGTCTTCGTCGTCGATGTGCGGGGAAAGCAGCGGCCCCATTTCACCGGAGGTGAGCATCACCAGGATTGGAAGAAGGCCAGCGATCATCTTGCTGAAGTGCGATCGCTCGTGCTCGAGCATGGTGAGCAGGCCTTCCAGATCGGTATTGGCCTCAACCTTCGCGATATCGTTGTAATAGACCTTCCGTAATACCTTCGCCTTCTCTTCGATGTTCCGAACCTTGGCCGAAAGAATTGCTGATTCGGCCATCCTCGCGAATTCATCTTCACCGAAGACCTTTGAACCGAAGGCCATAACCACCTTGATGGTTAGCCCTGGAACATCTCCCTCAAGGGTTCTCCTGAGACCAACAAGCGTGGGCAGGATGTTGCAGATCAACATGGCCTGAATCACGCTATTCAAGGACATTTGAGCAAAGGCTTGGAATGGATCGCCAGCTTCGCTTTTCATCAACACTGCCACACGGGATGCAACTTCCGTTGCCCGGCCGTAGTTCTTTGTCAGCGACAAACGAACCGACTTATCCGGATGTGCAGGGTGGAAGTATTTGAACAGGCTGGCCTTCCCCATCGCCTTGCATGTGCGCTCGCATGTTTCGGCTAGGCCTTTATCGCCTTTCGGATCGATTACGATCACGGGCTCACCACGAGCGATGCACTGAGATATGGCCAGGTCGAACCAGCGGGTCTTACCGGCCCCTGTTGTGCCCAGCACGAGGTGGTGGATCGAACGCTGGTCTGCTGGCCGGAAACATGGCTCCTCTTCATCCATGCCGATCCCGTGTATCCATTTCGTACCCTTAACCTCAGCGTTGCGGCGGCCACGCTTACCGATAATGGCCTCAATATCCATCGCCTGGAGCTCGAATGCGTACTGCCCGTGCCGCTGTCGCCAAGGGAAAGCCTCGCCGAAATAGAACTCGTGTGGGTGTCTCTTCACCAGCTCCATCACCTCCTCCAAGGTGATGAAGGAGAGATCTGCTCCAACGAGACAGGCTTTTGCCCGATGAACGCGGAGGGCCCTTGGTATGGCCGCTAACGCAAATCCAGCCTGCACGCCAAGCGTTATCAGGTATGGGGTTACCGGCATCTCCGTCATCAATTGAACGGCGGTGCCGGCGAGCATGGACGAACCCCACGCAACTGCTTCCCGCGCCTCGTAGTTTTTCCGCCAGTAACTGGTGTAGTCCCATTCACTCATTTTTTGGGAAGCTCCTCGTAAAGGGGGCGAACGAAGATTTTTCTGCGCTTGGCGACCTTGACGGCATCGCGGAAGCAGAACACCGCGTTCTCTAGAGATGTTGGCGTGATGCCGAACTGCTCAGCGACATTCGTGAGCATGTAGGTTGTGAGGCTGAGCACAGGTGATCCGCCTATTTCCTCAAGTACGGCCTTCTCGATCAGCGACTTCACAGCCTGCTCGAGGCTTGGGATGTCGGCCTCGCGAAGCCGGGATATGTGAGGAATAACCCAGTCCAGCTCCGCTAACTTGCAGTAAATAACGCTGTAGTCGGACGTGAGCATGAAGCCTTCACGGGACTGTAGGGTTCGGGTCAGGGCTGGCCCCTCGACGGTAATGTCCTGCCACAGCCAGCCCGCATGGACGAGCGGGTGGATGTCCTCAGCAAGGAAGGAGGATTTCCCCAGTCGAACGAATACCTTGTTTCTCGCTAATGCCGCGTTCTCGGGGTCTTGAGTAGCGGTGATGAGCTTTTGGGCAAGATCAGGTTGTTGTTCCAGCAGGTAGCATTCGTGCGCTGTAAGCTTCGAGACGACACCGGCTGGCAAGATGCTGGAAACGCCTGGCACCTCCTCCGCCACGCGGCCGACCTCTCCGTCTTTCTGCTTCTTCGATTCCACCGGAGGCGTAGTTTTAGGCGTGCGTTTGCCTTGCCCCATGATGGAGTTGAGGGAGATCTTTTCCTGACGAGGTAACAGCTCCTGCGCCCCCTGCCCTGATCCAGCCTGCGTATCAGCATCAGAGGGATCGGAGCTAATTTCAGCCTCAGCGGCCGGGAGTGGTTCTTCTTGCTGGGGCTCAGCCGCCGGCGAGTGAGGACTCAAGAAAAGCAGCATTTCCTCAAGGCTGGCAGGAGGCTCCTGAGGTGCTTCTTCTTCCTCCTCAGCATCCAAAGCTTCCTCTGGTTGAGAGGAAGCAATTACAGCCGTATCGTCACCTGCCGGCTCTGACTCCACACCCACAGGGGCGTCTTCGGCGGGGTTCTGCGCTTGTTTGAGGCTAACCCCTGAAGAGGCGGTTGTTGGTACCGGAGCTGCTTGCCTTGGAGCCGCTTTTTTCTTTCTTGCTGGTTTCGACGATGCGGATTCTTTTGGAGGTGTAGGCTCCGAATCAGCGTCAGTATCCCCGCTCGAGTCCCCAGTCAGATCAGCCCCAAACAGGTCTTCCTGATGCTCACTCAGCGCGTTCGCTGCTGCGCCAGCCGTATCGTTAGGAGCAATGACATCCTTCTGCTTTCCCTCCTTCCCAAGGCTGATGGAAACTGGCGGCGGAATCGGTGTGGTTGGAAAAAGGATGTCCGGATTCACAAGCTTCATGCAGCGCAGCGCCGGGCCTTTGCCGTTCTTGCGCAGAAGGTGAGGCGTAACCAGCCAGTACAGGTCGCCGTTTGGGGCTCTCTCTGCTATCCCGTGCTCTACCAAGGTACCAATTAGCGTGTCAGGTGATCGCGGGATGGCCACAACCCCATCACCGACCAGCATGCTCACAATCTCCTCGGCACCCTGGTTCCAAGCGATGTAGACGCCATCAGTTGCAACCCATACGCGGCCGGCAGGCGTGTTGATCTTCCAGGTTCCGTCACTCAGCAACCGCAGCATTGCATCCGACACCAACCGCGGTACCGGGACACCTGTTGCATTGCCCCCGCCATTATTCGAGCCTCGATTGAGGTCACGCTTGGTGGATGCAGAGTCGGCCCACTTGACCAACTCGGTCAGAGGCGAGCTTCCGCTCCCGGAAATTGCATCGAGGAGCGCTTCATAGATGTCGTGGCCACCTTCAATCAGCCACGCCTGTACGGCTGGCGGAATGATCCGTGTTGCTTGCGCTACAGAGACCTGAACGTGATTCCCATGCCTATTGGAATTCCAATGCAGGAAATAGCGGGTCAACTTGTTGCGCACAGACCAGTCATGAAGCGTTTCCTGCGCGTAGATCCACTGGTTGTTGCCTTCAAAATCGGTGGCGCGAATATCCGTGAGAGGCTTCCCTGCGTCGTGTAGCAGCCCTGACGCGATGCCCGCGACGTACCACCGACGCAGGCGCATGCTTCGCCGTGCCGGGGTCTCGTTTGTATCAAAGGCTGTCGTAAGGCACCCATCCAGGGTGAGCGAGGCGACCTCAAGGCTATGTCGGAGCAACCCCCCTGGGCCGGAGTGATGGTGGTTCTCCGACGCCGGCAGCATGTGCGCCAATTCGGCGAAATTCACCAGGATCGGCTCAACGTAGAGCTTGAGGTCACTGGCAGGCATTCCGACTGAATGAATAATCCGATCGAACAGCTCGTGCTGATAATTGCGCATGAACCACTGCCCGCTAACCAGCCCTGGATAACCCTCTTGGTAAGGTGGGTACCGAAGGTTTCGCCAGTTATGGTTCTCCAGGTACCGCTTGATTTCAGGAGTAATCATCTGCTCGGCCGGGTGCGCGAAGCTGTCCGTAAGGGCACGCTCGCTTCGAGGCCACAGGCGTTTCAGGAATGAAAATGGAGGCATACGCTTCTCGGCCATGTTGTGTGCTGAGAATGATGCGTGAGGGATACCGCCTTGAGTTTCGTTTTCAGGCAGTTTTATGGTCGAAAAAAAGCCCGGCAAGTGCCGGGCTGAGGGGTTAGAACCAGAAGGTTCCGAAAAACTGTGACGGCTCTTCGACCGTCTCATTTATTGCGTCCACCTTTTGCCGTATGCGGGGCAACGGCTCAGGTTTGGCCTTACTTTCATCGTAGGAGGCATCCACAGAGACCCGCGTAGCCATTGACGAACCGGTCTGGTGTCTCGCGATCACATCGGGCGGAATAACCGCCTCCAGCTCGTGCGCAACACCTTTCCAATCCACAGTGCCAGCCACTTCGTAGCTCGTGACTTTCACACCCAGAGCATCGGCCCGGCGGAACTCCCCCAGCAACGGCAGGATCTCGGCCTCAAGGTCTTTTGCTTCCTTGGTGAGCACTTTCAACTGGGCCTTCAGCTCAGCAATCTTGCTCTCCTTCGCTCTCCTGGCATTTGCTAGCGGACGCCATGCAGCCAGGTCCAGCCTATCCAGCGGAATAACGTCCCGCTTTGGATCGGCCTCAGGCGGCACACCGCGCATCACCAGCCCCCAGAAGATTTCTTCTGCCTGAATGATTCGTCTCACCAGAAGGTCATCCCAGTCAACGATCAAACAGCAGGGTTCATGCTTCGGCGACCAAAACCACAGGTAACCGCGCCGTGCTCCACTGACGATCATCTGGTGCATCACTTGCCAGCGGTACAGCTTAAATGCCTTGCTATGCTCCCTGAGTTGCAGCACCTCCAGATGGTTGGTTTCGGAGAGATTCTTGATCTCTACCGGAGACTTGTCATCCAGAACCCCATCGAACGATGCCCGAATAAAAGGGTATGCGGTCGACTCTGCACAGAACGGCAAAGCCATCTTGCCGTACTTATCCTCAAAGGCTTGTAGCGCTAGCGGTTCGAATTTGACTCCCCTCCTAACCTGCGGGATTACCGACAAGTCAGCTGGCTCGACAATTCCAACCAATTCCTTCCACAGCTCCAGGGGCGTTTTATCAGGGTTTTCACCCATGATGACAGCGCAACTGGTTGCACTGATGCCTTCCCTTCGCCACTCGTGCCAATCAGGAGTCCGCTGCGCGATGTCAACGATTTTCATTGTCGACACCCTCATGGAACCCCAGCCTGGCCATTACCTCATACGCATGCAGAACACCGTTGTTACGGAACTCAGCACAGAGCTTCAGGTCGTGGAACAGCTCGGTTTTCTTCAACTTTGTGGTGCTGTAGAAGCCCTTCGCAAAGTTTGTTTCTGGATCAAGCACATCGACATAGCCGAGCCCGTCAAGCAGCGTCTTGCGTAGCAAGTCAGCATGGCTCAGCACATTCGCTATGCGCTCATCTAGTGGGCCTGATGTGAAGAAGTTGAACTGCAAGCCAATTTCTTCTCCGAGCAGCCGTAACGCCCTACAGACGGCGTTATACCGCTCCTTTCTCAGCTCTTCGGCCTTCGCATGGAAGTCCTGGAGCCGCTTACTGTAAACAACACCCCATTCGCGCAGCTGCTTTTCGTCTGCTTCCGTCAATCCCTGAAGGTCAGGGTTCTCAGGCCAGTTATCCAGATCCATGAACATGCTGAGTTTCCCCAACATGGTTTTTTCTTGGATCTCGACTCCTAACTCCGAATTGCGGTGAGCGACGATTGCGGCTTCTACGGCATGGAATGCCTTGCAGCATGACTCAAAGGTCTTCATTGATTTCTCCTTTTCTCAAGTTCACCACCCTGGCTCGAAAACCCAAGTGGCACCCCCGGAAAGGCGAAACCCCAGAGGGCTTTCGCCCCCTGGGGGATATTCTTTCTCTGGTGTTCCAGTGATGCTCACGATTACGCAACCTTCGCGTAGCGGGAGTAGATTTCTTCTCGCTTGCGCATGGCATCCTCGAAGCTCAACTGACCTGCATTGCAAGCCTGAATCACTGCGACGATCTCCATGCCGCGCTGCCATTCAGCGGTACCCGACAATCGATCAAGCGCCCCCATATCTAGAAGTGCGTATCCATCGTCAAGCATGTCGCCAATGCACAGCTCCGGCGTGTCATGCGTGCAATGGCCGGTGAAGCCATCACGTTGAAACGCCTGCCACCGAAAGCGCCCTTGCTGAGATGCGTCTGGGATAAGAACACCCCAGGCATCCCGGCTCCGATGCTTCAGCGTCAAGCCAAGTCCGTGGATAGTGAACTGACAAAGCAGGTACTCCAGGAGAATGAGCTTCACCTGAAATTGCTCGATCATTTCGTCAGCGTATTCCGCGAACGCACCACCCTCTTCTTTCATCTCCCCCCAGCTAGCAAGGGAGTCCTTCAGCCCCTCAACGGTTGACGGTCGCATTGTTCTGCTCTCCTGGAAGGGAGTGGGTCAGAACGGCAAAAAAACCCGGATGGGCCTTCTCTGCTTTGTCGATCGCTTCGCCGAAGGTGGTTGCTTCACAACGGAAGGTAGCCTTCTGCTGTGTATGCAGGATGGTCATCGATAGGATGTAAGTCCGCATGGTGTATCTCCTTCTCAGATTTTTAGCCCTGAAAAAGAGGCACCTTCCCTGAGGGGCGGTGCCCCTCAGGGATAGCGATTACTCAGTTGATTCGCTGGTATTGCCCAGCTTCAACCAGCTGCTTTGCTTGGCCTGCAAGATGCTCTACTACGCCGTTAGAAAGCGGATCGCTGCCATAGAAACCCCAGCAGCTATCTGTCTCCTCGCCGTCTTCAATCACCTTGAAGCCCCACACATCGCCGGTTAGGTACTGGTCATAAACCTCGACCTCCCCAACCAGCATGGCGGTTACTTTTTCGGTGCGTGACTTGTTCAGCCGTTTCCAGCCCTGCTCAGCACACACTTTCGCCTTGCTCACGAAAATAAAGCCCACTTGCCCACTGTCCCAGGGGCAGGCGAACGGCTTGGTTCTCATCGTGATGCCGCTGTGATCGTAGAGATACAGCGGCAGAATGATCGCCTTGCCTGTCATTTTGAGAGCTTGTTGGATGTCAGGTACATGAGTTGAGTCGAAGCCCATCTCGTTGAGCTGCCTTTCGGACAGGTGCTCGTAGATCAGGTCAAGCGCCTCAGTAGCTCCATCCTCATCACCCAGAATGTAGCGGCGATGAGCGCAGACCATCATTGCAAGGTTGTCCCACTTGCGCGGGTTTTCTGCGTCGGTGTCATGCATGAGCTGTACGGTGACTTTCGGTTGTGCAGTTGCCATATCGTTTTCCTTTCTCAAAAAACGACGAGGGCAATGCGCCCCTGGGGGCGATATGCCCCGTCAGGGAGTTTTTTGCAGATGCCTTACGGCAGCAGCAGGGTCAGGATGAAGACGATCAAGTCAGCCATCTGATTGATTCCTTTTGAACTGACGGAGCACTCCCCTTACGGGAAAGCCCCGCAGGGTTGTGGTCAGTTCGAAGCGCCCTATGCAACAAGGCCCCCCAAAGCGTTTTTTTGCGTCACTCGCCTTGCGACTGAGCAACGTACTGCGCAGATTTCAACTGGGTTACAGCGTAATCCCGAGCGTCTACAGGCCACGTCGAAACGTACTCGAACGCCGGCTCCCAACTATTGGCATCACGAGCACGCCGAACAACTTCCGCAACCTTCTTGATCACCTTTGCAGGTAAATCAGCAGGTGGCGGAACTTGGCTTCCATCACGGACAACTTCACCTTCAATCACATCGTCTGCCGGGGCAGGATCTGCAACCTCTGGTTTAGCGGCCTGTTCGGGGTCTACGGTGGGTTCTGGCTGCTGATTAACCTGGTTAGAGGTCGGCAACGGCTCAGTTTCCACCACATCAGCAGCGCCCATATATCGCTCAACAACTTCAACTGGTACATCGTTGGAAGAGAACCCTTCCCCAGCGTCTGTATTGAGGTACTGAATCACTCCGTCCAGCTTTGAGCCGGTCTGAGGCCAGTATTTCCTTGCAATCTTGATGGCCGACTTCTTGCGCATGGAATCTTCGAAGTCGACCCAAGGGCCTTTCTTCTTGCGTTTCCACAGCTCTGAAGCATCGCGAGCAGCATTGATTTCATCAGCGGTAACCGCCTCAACGTGAACGCGGCCATCAGGCAGAAGAGCTTCGACGTAGCAACCTACAAACTCCCCACGATCAGCCTTCTTGTCGAAAGGGTTGAACGTGTGGGTCGGGCTTTGTCGCTTCCCTCTGTACTCGAATTTGTCTTTCGAGTAGACCAATTCAACGATGCAATCACGGATCGCACCGTCGTTCACAGCGACCTTGACCATGCCCCTCCAGGACACGTCCAAAACCACCTGCCCGTCTCGGGGCACCAAGTACGCGAGCTGTCGGGATTGATTAAGAGTCAATCCGTAAGCCGCAACCTGGCTAAAGGCATTTCTAAGGCTTAGCGGGTTAGTCGTAGCGCACTTGCACAGATAGTCGTTGTTCATCATGGCCTGCGATGCAAACAGCAGCTCATTTTTGAACATCACGTCAGTCTTCGACGACTCCACTAGCTTGATGAACTTTTCTTCTTGCTTCGCAATAATTGCAACTGCGTTTTGGAAGTTATCGCTCATTTCATTTTCCTTTCTAAAAAGAAAACGCACCCGAAGGTGCGTTAATTCTTGACTGACTTCTGCCTGATTAGATGATGTTTAGAAGCAAACGGCTAATTGGGGCAAAAGGGATGTCGTCGTCGAAGCTGTCATAATGCGGATCATGCTGTGGAGCAGGATCGCGTGGTGACTGACTAGGACGTTGTTGTTGCTGTTGCGGACGCTGCTCACGGGGTTGCCCTTGAGAGTTGTCGCGCTCTGGCCTACCACCCAGGAGCTGCATTCTGCCCTGCATGTCGACGATAATTTCGGTGGTGTACCGTTTGATACCGTCTTTTTCCCACTCTCGTGTTTGAAGCTTACCTTCGATGTATACCTGCGATCCTTTCCGCAGATACTCACCAGCGATTTCAGCGACTTTCCCAAACAAAGAAACACGGTGCCATTCGGTCTTTTCGACTTTCTGTCCCGTTTGCTTGTCAGTCCACTGCTCACTTGTTGCAAGGCTGAGATTGGTTACTGCATTACCGTTCGGTAAGTAGCGAGTTTCTGGATCTTGACCACAGGTGCCAACCAAGATCACTTTATTTACGCCGCGAGCCATAGTATTTCTCCATTTAGATAGAACTACGGGGCGGCATTACCCCAATACGGGGGCAATAGCAGCCCCGTTGGGGTTTGGTTTTTCATGGGTTTTTGGTTGTACTTTTGAGACGGCCAACAAGCCGACCATGCGACGAAGCGCATGACTAAATCAGTCCACACATGTGGGCTGACTTAATCTGGGAATTCATGATGGTTGAGATTCAACCATGAGGCGCTGGGCCTGCTAGATGGACTGCAAGGCATGCAATCCGGATTTATAACGCCGAGCTACTCGACGTGATAGGAAGTCTGCAACAAGCAGAATCCAATGGCAAGCGGGTTTTTTGTCGGCGTTTTTTCAGTCGCTTTTTCGTCCTGAAAACGGGCCATCCCCTTTTCTGTACAGAGGAAAATGATCCTTACCAGCCTCAGAGGATCAACCATGCACCACCTTAAATCTCTATTGCCGCTAGGCCTGGCCATTGGCTTGGCGCTCACAGCGGGTTGTGCCAACAAGCCAGAACCCCCTGCCCCAGGCACACCATTCGAGGTCGCAAGCTACGAGCCCGACATGCGCGAATACCACACCAGCTGGGGGCATACGGGCCGAGGCGGTGCAGCATTGCGAAAACCCACCTATCAACCCGTTCTTGGCAGCCTCGATGTTCTCGAGACCCCGGCCGGGAAGCTTCACCCAGAGCTGCAAGCACGCCTTACAACGAACGATAGCGTTGCAGTCCCCTCATCCATGTTCCAGGCCAACTGTGCTGACTCTGCAAATGTGGCGCAGGCCTTTGCTCTTGGCCAACCTGCTGCAAGCGAGCGCATCGTCACCTTGGCCAACGCGGCCGGTTCGGTCGATGACTACATTGCCGTCCGGAACAAGCTCTGCAAAGGGGCTCAACGGTTGAGCTACGAGGAGTGGGTCATTCTCGTCGAAGGCACCCCGAAGGATGTCCCTCTTCACCTGAAACCGTCTTTTTCCCCCTCCTATAAGTGATCAGTCATGCCTAAATTCAATCCCACTCTCGCTACAGCCATTGGCGTTTCCATCGTGACCTCTGCCGTTGCTATCGGTGTCTCCGTCCACATGGGTCAGAGCTACACCGACATCGCGGTACAAAATGCCCTTGTGGAGCAGTTGCCAGGCGCGGTCGACAAAACCCTGAAGGATCGTGAAGTTGAGAAGATCAACGCAGCGAAAGCGAAAATCCTCTCGAAGTGGAGCGGCGCAGCTGACACCACCATTGAAGGTCGGCACATCTACGGCAGCAAGGACGCCCAGTTCACCTTGGTCGAGTTCGTTGACCTGGAATGCCCTTATTGCAAGCGCTTCCATGACACGCCAAAGCAGATGGCTGACAAGTCCGAAGGGCGCATTAACTGGGAATGGCAGCATTACCCCCTGGCCTTCCACAACCCCGCAGCGGAAGTGGCAGCTCACGCCTCTGAGTGCGTGGGCGAGGTTGCCGGCAACAAAGCCTTCTGGGCCTTTACTGGCGAATGGTTCGCTCGCACTCAACTCAATGGCCAAGGTGTCGAGGACGTAGAGCGTCTTGCGCAGGAGGTTGGTGCTCCCCTTGATGCCTATCGTCAGTGCATGGAAAGCGGCAAGTACCGGGCCTTGATCGAAGGCCAGGTGAAGAAAGGCACGAACATGGGGGTCACCGGCACGCCAGCAACGGTCGTAGTCGACAACCTGACAGGCAACAAACTGCTGGTGAAGGGTGCCCAAAGCACACAGGTGCTACTCCAAACCATGCAGCAGCTGGTCAAAATGCGTGACGAGGCTCCCAACCAGGACAAGCTGGATACCCCTGCTGAGGGCGCGACCAATGAGATCGGTGCTCAATAGGCTGGATGAATGGGCCGACCGGCTAGACGCCGGCGGCACTCGTGCGCTTTGGGGCGCTCGTGACGCCATGACCCAGCAGCTAGAAGGTCGGGTGGGCCTTTTCCATGCACTACGCAGGGCCAGTAGCTGGGATGAGGTTTTCGATCTCATCTCAGCCAACGGATACACCCTCATTCCAAACGGAGAGGATTTTATCGCCGCTGACATGAGCACAGGGCTGATGTTCTCTCTCTGGGATTGTGGTCATAGCCGGCTCGTATTTGAGGAGCGGCTTGGTCACTTCCCGGATTCACCACCTACGAGTCGATGACTGCAACCCCGCCACGGCGGGGTTTTTCTTGTGCTTGGGTACGACCTCAACAACCGTTTGACATCCTCTCCAGCCTCTCGCTTCGCTCACAGAGCTGCCGCAAGGCCGGGGATTCCTACGGCGCTAGGCTGCGAATGCAGCTTCTTCGCTTCGGCGGGTTCCTGCTGCTGACGGCCATACAGCGCCGTTCACTTCACAGGCGATCGGGGCATGGCCCTGCCCTTCGAGCGTTTTCAATCCGCGCTCACGGATGTTCCTGGAGCCTACTCGGTCGGCGTTGTCAGAGTGGCCGCAAGCCAAGCAGAGAAACAGTGCCTGAGTCTGTCGATTGCCCGCATGGGTATGTCCGCACTCGGGGCACTGCTGGCTGGTTTGCTGCGGTGGCACCGCTACCAGCCAACCACCGGCCCACTGGGCCTTGTAGTCGAGCTGACGGCGGAATTCTCCCCACCCCTGATCTAGGATCGCGCGGTTGAGCCCCGACTTCTGCCGGACGCTCTGCCCTGGCTGCTCGACGGTGCCCTTGGCCGAACGGCTCATGTTGCCTACCTTCAAGTCTTCGACACACACCAGCGCGTGGCTTTGGCTGATGGCGTGAGTCGCCTTATGCAGGTAGTCGTTTCGGGCGTCGGCGATCTGACGGTTAATGCGCTGGACGCGAGCCTTGGCCTTCTTCCAATTGTTGCTGAATTTGGTCTTATGGCTCATCTGCCGCTGGGCCTTTGCCAGCCGGTGCTGATGCCGTTTGAAGCTGTTGAGCGGTTGCAACACTGTTTCCTGTCGACCATCCCAAAGTGTCGCAAAACGCACCACGCCTAGATCGATGCCGACCGCCAGCGGGGAGGAGTGCCGCTGTACATCTACCTCGCGCTCGGTCTGGATCGAAACGCACCAGTGCCCGGCGCTGAGGCTCACGCTGACGTTCTTCACCGTGCCCAGCACCTGCCTGCTGTTGCGATAGCGCAGCCAGCCCAGCTTGGGCAGGTTGATGCGTGAATTTCCCTGGTCGAGCTTGATCTGTTTGGGATCGGGGTAGCGGAAGCTATCGCGCTGACCGCGTTTCTTGAAGCGGGGAAAGTCGGCCCGCTGGGCGAAGAAGTTCTGATAGGCCCGGTCGAGGTCTTTGAGCGCATGCTGCAAGGGATGCACCGGGGCATCCTTCAGCCAAGGCGTTTCATCGCCGTTGCGCCAGGCGGTGAGATATTTGGCCATGGCCACATAGCCGATGTACTTGCCGCCTTCTTCGCGGTTGACTTGCTGCACCGCCAGCGCCTTGTTGAAAACGAATCGGCACGCCCCTGCGAACTGCCGCAGCTTACGCTGCTGCTCGCCGGTTGGTTCGATGCGGAATTTGTAGGCTTGGCGTCTGAGCATTGGATTGCTGGCTATCTGTACAGTGTCGAGTATAGGGCCGCCGCGAGGCGTGCGCTACCCGTCCAATGCGTAGAAAGCCCACCAGTCATTCGCTTCGCTTGGGATTCCCGCCGAAGCCGGTAACCTATGCCTATCAAAACAAGGAGTTTCACCATGCAGAACCATCGTAGAACGATTTACACCGGCCTCCTCGCAGCAACTATTGCCCTCCTGGTCGGGTGCTCTTCCACGCCGAAGACTGCCACCGTGCAGCTGCCTGATCCGCAGAATGTACCGAAGGAAAAATGGTCGGATGCAATGCACGTTCTGACTGCCATGAACATTTCTGGCCAGCGTGATGTTCCTCTCGAGCTGGCTACATCCGGCCCGACAACAGCGACTTCAGGTACGGGCGGTTCGTCTGTGGGCGATGTCGCTATTGCCGCAGGCGGTTATGCGTCCCCGCCCTCAGGCGTCAGCAGCAATGCAGCTCTTGGCCTTGGGGTAGGACTCTTTCTACTCGGCGGTTCGAGCGATCCAGCTCGGGGGTATCAAACAGCCGCGTGGGTCCCATCCACACTTGCTAAGTCCCCCGAAGAAGCATCTGCTCTTGTACTAAAACTTTTTGATGAGGCCCGCCTTAAAGCTTTCCCTAATCAAAGATCAACACTCACGCCTAAAGTTGGAAAATATCCGCCTGGTAGTGGGAAAGCCTATGTTGACCCCGTAGCAATTTGGAAAGAGACCCCGGTTCAGTTTGACGGGGTAGCTTCAGTTCCTCCTACTTTCATTGCTTCTTCCGAGGCATACGGGCCGATATTTATTCATCATGGGCAGTATACAATTGACGGAAACAAAAACGATATATCTACACTGGACGCCATGATTGAGGTTTCGGAGAAACTACCTGAATGGTTTTACATGTACCACCCAGGTGAAAGGCTGCGGAAGAACTCTGTTCCAGCGCGCATTATCAATAAAGGTCAATCGATGTATTTCATCGGAAAATAAAACAACTGATAAATAAAAAAAGCCCCGCCAGCGCGGGGCTTATTTTATCGCAGCCCTTCCTCTGCCTTTCTCTTTACCGCGTCTACATCGAAATTCTCAAGCCTCTGTAGGTTTCTATCTAATGTGTTCAGACGCTTTTCTCCATCTGTTGTCTGAAGTTTACTACCACTCCCGGTAATATCCTCCAGGGAAACTGTATTAGCGGTAGGAAGACGCCCTGCAAGATTCAGCATGCCGATCCACTCAGACAGATCCACACGCGACCAATCCATCTGCGCCATCTGAGCTGGCGTAATTCCTTCGCACGTAGGCGACTTTACGTCACCCCATCCCAACCCCAGTTGTTCACGGGCTGACTCTTGAATGATGCGCGCTACAACCGAGCCAAAGCAGCAATAGGCCTCTCGCTTTTCAACGCATGACCCAAGTGCTTCGGATGCGCAGTAGCTGCCAACAAAGTGGCATTGCCGGGTTTCCTTTTTCGCACCAAGCTCGAACTCCTTCTGCTCGCACTCCCAAATAATGTTGATCAGCAGATCCACAATCACATAGACCATATAAACCCAGCCGATGATATTAACTACCATCGCAGCGTTGGCGCTTAGTCCAGTAACAGTACCCTGGGTCGCGGTGCCTTCTGCACCTGTAGCGAATACCGCATTTGCAGCAGCAGAGGCCCCCATTTCAACCATTGCATCATAGGCCTGCTGCATCAGCCATTGCTGAATCTGTCCCATCGCTGCACCTTGGAATCCCTCATTGAACGCAGCAGTGGCGCTATCGACAATGGTGCCCCACTGGCCCTTGATAACCGAGGAGCCGACAGACATGGCAGCTTCAGTGCCCGCGGCCCAGTATCCCGGCGCAAAGAGATTTCCTGTCCTGCTCAATGCCTCAAGTGAGCTGGTCATCTTGAGAGTGTTCATGGTCAGGTTTACATAGTCGAAGATGCTTACGCTTTCCGGCGCTTCGCAGCAGTCAACATAGCCCCCGAGCGCCTTCTTGCACTCCATAGCCTCGCCTTTGAACACCTTGCAGTCATTGGCCTCGTTGATATCGGTACCATCACCACCGCAGTCCAGGTCGTGCTCAGCAAACTGAGCAACCTGAAGCATGGCCACCGCATAGGCAAAATCGCCGCTTTTCGTGTTCGACGAGTCGAAACACTCACTGCCCATGCAGCGCGCCCCACCAGGGCATTCGATTTGGGCCCCAGTGTTCACGATAGTTTCGTAGCTGGTGTCATAACCGCAGTCCCAGACCTCCTCGAAGGCATAGCAAGAGCCTGTCTCGCCTTTTGCGCCATCAATACAACCTTGAGAGATAAAACCGCAGCTGGGGTTCTGCTCGTACTGGGTGCAGGTATTCAGGTTGCCGCCATCATTTGAGGGGCACCGCTGCACACCCTGGGCGTCCGTGTAGCAATCCATATTCCCCTTGTAGTAGGAGCACTCGGCGCTTACCTGGGCCTTCTTGCAAAGCGGATCGATGCTCGGGTGCGGGGATGGTGGCATGTCAGAGCGGCAGATCCGAACGCCATTGGTTTCAGTACAGCCATTGGCGTCCACCGCCGGCATAGACGTGCACGACATCTGAGCGTTGGTGCAGAACCCATCCTCGATCATGTCGAACATAGGCAGGCGCTCTTCCGGCCCCCAACCATTATCGACAAACGCCTTTGCCGGGTCATAGATGATCTTGATGCGGGCGTAACCCTCACCACCACCGGTAACCGAGGTGCGGGTTTTGAACGTGATCACGTCATCATCGCTGCCGAACTTGTCAGTGATCACCTTGTTCGGAGCTACGTTCCAGCTTGTTCCGCGTTCGCAGCTTCCAGCTGTTTCCGGCGGGAAGACACCAGGTGTGTGCGTCCAAAGCATTTCGTCATTGAAAAGGATTTGGAAATAATCGTCGAAAACAGCTCTGTCGACGGTAGCTGAAATAATGGCGTCCTTGGCTATCACGCGGAATCGGGTGTACTCCTCATAGATTTTGCAGTTCCCGCTCCAGTAGTTGTCCCCTACCGTGCCGACCCAGATGTACAAGCAACCTGGTCCGCACGACTGAAAGTTTGGCTGCCCGGAAACGTATTCGATTACACCTACCTTGTAGTCATGCAGGAACTCAACGTTTCCGCCTTGATCCACGACGCGCTCACATGTTTTGTAATTGGCAACATGGGCGTTTTTCGTCACGTTCTCAAAAACTTCGGTAGAGGTGCAGTCCGCGAAGTTCTGCTTAAACCCATCCATGAAGTCAGGGGAACGAACTTGATCAGCCTGATTGAGCATAGGGTCGTTGGAGAGATCTACCGACATGCGGTTGCCGCTGTCGATCAGGGTTCGGTATGCCTCTCCCTCAGAGGACGATTCCGATTGGAGGCGGGTATTTGCTCGCAACCCGAGATCGATCGTCTTCACATCGTCGCCGTAGACGTTCTCGAGCGAGGCAGTGTCTCCAGTTTCAGGGAAAAGATCCTGAAGCGTGACGGAGGCGTCCCCACCATCGAATACCTGAAGTGCCTGCTGGCCTACCGATTGACCGGCCGCAGATCCTGCTGTCACAGCGTCGGCCCAGGCTGTGAAGGTCATGCTGTTGAGATACAGGCCGATCACGGTCACGTTGACCAGCCGTCTCAGCGTTGTTTTGAGTGGTTGTCGCATCGATCGCATGTCCAAAAATGGGGATGCTTCGATGCTAGGGGAAGGGTGAGAAATGATGGCGCGGTTTCAGGCAACAAAATCGCCTGAAAAAGCAAAGCCCCGGCTGGTGGGGTCACCGGCCGGGGCTCGCTGTGTTTTTGATCATGCCTCAGGCACTACTAAGACCTGGCCATCACTCGGGATCAAGCGATGAATCACCGCCCATGATTTAACGAACCGGGTATCCGGATCGGAGGACGAAACAGTTCTGGCGATCTGCTCGGGGACTTTGAACACCCGTCCAGACTCGACCATCAGTTCTTTGAGTTCTTGGCAGAATAGTGCGTTTGCTGCGGTCATGTTCAACTCTCCAGGTGTGGGTGATCCCCAGAGCCCTTCACACGGAAGGGCTCTGGTGGATCACCCACGGAGGGTGACCACGCAGCGGTCTAGCCGAAGCTAGACTTGAATCCGTTCACTGGGCCAACCCCTGAGGGAAGGCTCAGTGGGCCTTGATGTTCGTGCCGTGCTTCTTGTCGAGACGGTCAGCGACCACATAACCGATCACGCCGGTTAGGGCCAAAGCACCGACAACGCCTACGATTGCGTAAACAAGCATCTGCATCGAGTCCATTTCATTCTCCTTTCGGATTGCTCATCGCTGTAATCAAGGATACCACCAAATCGGCGATCATCATTACCACGCCAAGCACCAGACAGAACGATACGACAAGCGGATGCGTTCCTGGTGTAACGATGGAAACAAAAGCGGCTGCCAACAAGCTACAGCCAACGCCCATAAGTGAAGCCTTAATCCAGTCGAATAGTATTTTCTTGTACATCTTTTTTACTCCTCAAAAAGACGAGGAGTCCCAACGGGATTCCCCGTCAGGGTTTAATTATTTCCAACTCCGAGCCGTTCGGCTGAGTTAGAAGAACAACAATAAAGCCATTTGCCTGCGAATAAATCGCATAGGCAAAGTTCGATTTTTCTGCCAACGATGATGCGCTGCGAACAGCGTCAATTGCGTTTACATGAAACATCGGGACGACCTCTTACGAAGCAAAGACTTCCAGTAAAACCGAAAGCTTTTTGCCAAGAGCCTTATTGAATCAAAGCGCGTGACGTGCCTTGATCATTTCTGCGGTGTGAGACTGCTGAGCAGTTTCAACGCCTGCATCGAACGCCTTGAAGCCAAGTTGAATGCCACCAACAACAAGAGCGGTAAGGACGATGAGAGTTTTCATGGTGTTCTCCGTTAGCAAAAGATGCAGACGGAGAACCACCCTGGCGGGAAGTAATCTCCCCGCTGCGGGTTTTTTATGCACGCAGAAAAACCAATATCCAGTTGCCTGGATGTCGATAATTTGAGTGCTATTTTTAAGCCGGTTTGAAAGCGTGGCTCTGCTTTTTGTGACTCATCACATACATGATGAGAACACTGCCTGAACGCATACACGTTTCAGGCCTTGGCGGACATGCTCATGCATGGCGCTAAGTTCTAAGCACAGAGGGCTCTGTGCTGGAGGGGTTCTTGAGAGCTCGACCTGAGGCCCGCTCTATGCCTGCGATAATACCAAACCGATGCCCTTTAACAAGATGGCGAACCAAAAAAAAGGGTGACCCGAAGGCCACCCTTTCACACTCATAGCCCATTAGGTGAGAACACCTTGTGGCCGCATTTATTCCGGAAACGGTCAACAACCATCTCCATTGGCTCCTCCAGCTTTATCGGCTGGAAAAAACCTTCTCCCCGCGAGTGCTTCAGGAGGATGACTCCCCCTGATGACAGCTCCCATAGGTGAACCTTTGTGCCCCCTTTGGTTACCCAAGCCTTACGGCTTATCGAGGCCTGGCCTTGCAAACGAGCAGCTTCGAGGATCGCGTTCATCAACTTCTCCATACATCCGTGCAGGGAGAAGTCCCGTGGGGGATTTCTCCCCCTAGGGTGGTTTGATTAGACCGTTAGGTCTCGGCTTTCGAGCTTCAATTTATCCGGTGATACCGGGAACCAGTAGCAATCCCAGTCCAGAAAAATGAACGCTTCGGGACGAAACTCAGGATCGATCTCCCGGACGAATCCAAGGATTTTCTTTCCCTGGATTTCGACTCCGTATCCATTTGTCACCGTCACGGTATCGCCAAGGATGAAGTCGCATGGAACAGGCGCGACTTTTGCCATCTTTTCTTCAACAAACCGGTGCATTTTCATCTCCATTTTCATGGAGAACCCCGCCGGGGTTCCCCGGTAGGGTTATTTGCAGATTGCGTTGGCCAGCTCTTCAGCGTGCAGCAGAGCGTACGCTCTTCGCTCCTGGCTCATGTATGGCCAGCAAGAGCCAACTGCGTCCGAATAGCTCCCGAAGGCATCAATCCAGTCCCAGTAAATGTTCTTGCTGTCCACACGTCGCATTTGGTCAGCAGCCGGACGAACAAGGCTGAAAACCTTGTACAGCTCGCCACGCTCAACCGCCTGCTTTACAACCTGAAGCTCGCCTTCCGTCATAGCCTTGCGGCAAACCTTCTCGACGAGAACGCCGGCAGCGCGTTTCAGCAGCCTTTCAACTAGCTTGACCACCTGATCGTTACGAGTAACGAACGTCCTGGCTTCGCCGGCCTGGGCATCCTTATAAGCATTCATCTGATTCTCCATTTCTACGAAACGCAGAAAGGGAGAAAGCCCGTAGGGGGCTTTCCCCCTATCGGGCTTCTATTTACTTAAACAGTTCTTTGGCTGCGATTTTCAATGTGGTAGCGCGAACATCTTCGAAGTCGCACATCATTGCTTCACAACAGACTCGGAAGCTAAACGGATGAACTTCGTCCGAAAGTACCCAATCCATTGCTTCGCGCCAATTCTGCTCACTGACCTGAGGATGAATGATCTGCCTCAGAGTGATTTTCAGCAGGTATTCCCGCATCCACTCAACGTAATCATCGGTGATTTCGTCTCGTGTCCGCAGGGCTTCCAACTCAGCGTCTGACATTTCCAGAATGTCGAGAAATCCAAGTTGAAAGACTCGCGCATGGCTTGCCTTTCTCCGTGGTCTCCGCTCAAACGAGCGGCGCTGAATAATTACTTGTTCCCCAAACAGATCCAGCAAGGGCAACGCAGTCGCAGTATTTTCCATTTCAGACCTCCTCAAACCGACAGAGGCCTCCCACTAGGGAAAGCCCCTAGTGGGTTGAATGGTTATTTGTCAGGCGGCTAATGCTTCGCGAACAAGCTCAAAGAGCGAGTTCTTGAGATTCGCAACCTCCCCAACAGCACGGTATTGGCTGAACAATGCTTTCAGGATGTGCTCATTGGCACTTCCGAAACCAAGTCCAATCACTTCGATGCCGCTGACCTCACACCGCTGAATAAACTCTTTCGCTGCATGAGTAGTACCTGCGTTCGGTTCCCCATCCGTTATGACGAAAAGAATCTTCTTCTCGCCCTTCGCACGAAGAACTTCAACAGCAGCCGGCCACAGTGCTTGCGCAAGAGGCGTACCGCCCTCCGACATCGCACCAAAGCCACCTTCGCTTACCGCCCTGATCAATCGCTCTTTCGGGCTCTTGATCAGTGCGCAGCGCTCAACGCCATCGTTCGCCTTGTTGGGAAACGACATCGCGCCGGTTGTCACCAGCGGAAGTCCCTCCAGCGCGCTTAGCACCGCATAGACTGCGGCTTCGGCCTGATCCATCGCAGATTTCATACTCCCCGACTTGTCGAGAAGAATCTGGATTGATGCAGACTGACGCTCTGCTCGAGACTTACTTCTAAACACCCGCGTTTCGCCGCCTTTCATCATGGCGATACGGCCAGTGTCGATCCGCTTGCCCTGCCGCTTCAGCCGAACACGGCAATCAACCTGCGCCTGTAACAGCCCATTAAGACACTGTCGTAGACCGGCCGATTGCTCGATGCCCAATTGCACACGGCGGACACTCGCTTGATCCGATCGGTTCCTCCCCCTCCCATCCAGAGAGAATGGTCGGAGCGGATTACCGTCGCGCACTGCCTTACGGCCTAGCAACTCACCTGCCTTGTCGCCAACTTCCGAGATCAACCCTTTCAGGTCGGCTTCGGTTGCATCCTTGGCCTGCTCGCGCAGGTTGCTGGCTTCTGGGGAAGGTTTGCCGCTGCCATTGCTGGACTGCGAGGTTTCTTGGCCATCGTCGCCGGCATTGCTGCCGCTACTTGGTTGGGATTGGTCTTGCGGCTCGGAGCCGGACTGGCCTCCACCAGATGTTTCCTGCTTGGATTCGGGTTGCCCCTCCTCTTTGCCTTCATCACCTGCACCCGCACCACCGTCTTGCTTCTGCTCCTGCTGCTGATCGCCTCCACCCGACTCTTGCGAGTCCTGAGGAGCACCATCCGAGCCTTGCTCGGGCTGCGGTTGCTCATCTTCCTGCTCATCCTCTTGCGAAGGCAGCAGGTCGATAATCGCGTCCACCAGAGCGAGAACATCTGTTGTGCTCTCGCACGTCAGGGTGTTCTTCACCAGGGTCAGGATCTGATCCGTAAGGCCAGCCCCAAGAAGGGTCTCCATACGGGCCAGGTAGGCTTTTGCTGGAACCTCAAGCTGCGGTTCCTGGAGTAGCCAGTAACCGCCGTAGAGAATTCCGTTGTGAATCACATGAAGCGCCGGGCAGTCATCCACCTGCTCAGGCCGGAACGGCTCAAGCAGAACCTTGCGGTTCAGGTAGCGGATGTCCGACTCAGTACCTGGGTACTGATCCATGCTCAATCGTTCAATGCGGATGTCCTCAAGAATGTTCAGCAGATTCTTGCGGAAGGGTGTCGGGCATGAGTCGCGAAAGCAGCCCATGTCTGTGTTGCGGACATGGGAGCATTCATGTGCGATGTACCCGAAGGACAGCGGCAGATCGTCCTCGGTGAAGGGGACAAATACGTTTTTTCCATCTGTCTTAGCCTGGATACCCTCAACGTGCACTTTGACGCCAGTTAGCTCGGCAAGGTGCTGTGCATAGATCGGCAGAGTGCCGACCAGGGATTGATTGCTCATCGTTTATCTCCTTTCTCGCCACCGCGAAAAGGAGTAACCCCGCGAGGAGGGTTACTCCCACACGGGGTTTGTTTGTGATGTCAGAACCAGAAGGTGCCGAAGGGCATATCGGGTTCGGACGGATTGATTACGAGGGGTTCTTCAGACTGCTCCACTGGAACGGATTCAGCTGGTTCAACAACCTCGGGTGTTGCTGGTACTTCGTTGATGCTGTCGTGACAACTCGGAGTAGCTACGCTTGCGCTCAGCTCTTCCTCGACCATCGTTACGGCATCCGCGGGTACTTCAGCATCAGGTACAGCAACAACAGCGACAGTCTCGGCCGGGGCCTCGATCTCAACTGCTGTAGGAGCCTCTGTTTCAACACCGGCCGGGGCCTCGGTTTCAACTGAAGGCAATGCTGGAACGAAGGCCATCGATGCATCTTCATGACCGTTGGCAATGTTCAGGTTTTTGATCAGCCGCTTGATCGAGTCCTCATCAGAGAGGGCCGACACAAGGGCTACAACGCTGTTGTACTGAGAGCCATTAACCACCCCGGACTTGGGGAGAGCCGCAAGGACTTCCTCAATGTGTTCGGTTAGGGCTTTGACCTCACTGGACAGGAACATCAGGCCGCGAAGCTTGGCGTTGATCTTCCGAACAGTGTTCAGCGTCGTTTGTGTGACATGGCCACGAGTGGCCAAGCCTGTTTCAAGCAAGCGCTCGGCTGTATCTGCCGTCTCAGCGTACAGCTGATCTGACAAACCACGAACCTGCGTACCCAGCGTGTTAGAGAGGTGCTTGTCGCCATCAGGGGAAACACGGCATGCCGCGTACCCAAAATGCATCCCTGCATCTACCTGCGCCTTCGGTGTCACCGAGGTGCGGATAGCATCACGCCATTCTTGCTTCTCCCAGCCCTTGTCGATCCACTCAGTGATCCAGCGTTCGTAGTTAGGGAGAAAGTTGTTTTTCAAGTCGTAGAATTGCGATTTGAGCGCTTCCAGTCGGTCAACAACCTCCTGGATCTTGTCCTGGGAAACTGCATAGCCACCGAGGAACCGCACACCACACTCTTCCACCACCTTTGTAGCCTGCCGCTTGATCTTCTCAAACGGTTTCAGCTTCTCCGGGTCGATTACACGCATCGAGCCGAGTGAAGCCAAAATAGCAGGAGGAATCTTCCCCTCCAGCATTTCAGGTTTAAGCTTTTTCCGAGCAGTCCACAGATGGATACCGGAAAGATCGACCAGCAGTAGTTGGTCTAGGATTTTGATCTCATTCTGTTGAATGGACATTTCACGATTCTCCTTTCTCACATGCATGAAAAAGGGGGAATCGCGCCCGGTGGGGGAGATTCCCCCTTAGGGTTTTTACACAGCAACTTTCCAATCGCCACCAAAGACACTCTGGGCGATCTTACGAATTGCTGTCTTCTGAACTAAATCGCAGCGATTGAGCAGCGATTCATCCAGCGAAAGTTGAAGCGGATTAGCTGCGCCCTGGTGAGTGTATCCACAAGAGATACGCCCCCAGCGAAGCAATGTCCGAGTGGACATCGTGACGCTTAGGTAATTACCACCTAACCCTTGATGTTGATTACGAATGGAGTTCGCAACCTTCACCATGTTTTTCGCCATCTCTTCCGGAAGCATTGGCAAAGCAGATATCAAAGTTGCTACTTCGTTATCAGCCTCAAGGTACGGAACCTCAAACACTCGGAAGCGATCCAGCGATGCCAGGTTCTGCTGCATGGTGCCAGCATGTACTCCCGATGCATCACCCTGTCCCGCCGTATTGCCGCAAGCGACAAACCGGAAGTTGGCATGAGGCTTCACAACCTCACCATTGTTTTCCGCGATCACCAAGGGTCTCCCCTCCATGACAGCGTGCAGACCTACAGTTACTGCCGGATCAAGCGTGTCGTACTCATCGAGCACGAACACAAACCCATTACGCATTGCTTGGGTCAGCGGCCCATCCACAAACTTCGTGTTCAGGTCGCCGCTCACCGGATCAGTGACAGGCAGGTTGTAACCAGTAAGCTCCGGCATTTCCATCCGACTATGTGCCGAAACGGTGATGCAGGGCCAATTAAGATGGGCAGTGACTTGCTCTACGAGCGAAGACTTACCCGATCCAGTTGGGCCGAGGAGCATGCAGCTATCCCCAAACGGAGCGTAGAGCCAACTCATGAACGGCTTGACCAGCATCTCGCGGAAGAAATACTTCTTCTTCGGCGCGACGTGATGCATCCACTGGTGTCCTTCTGCAAAACCTGGCGCTTGCGCGTTGGTATTGAAGCCGAACTCTTTCATCTCAACTTTTGCATTGAATTGCATTTTATATTCTCCGTTCTCGAAAGCAGTTGCCCAAGAAAAGGAGAATCCCCATAGGGGAAGACTCCCCCAGTGGGCGGTTTATTTTGTGCGGGTTTTACGCAGCAACTACCAGATCAATCACAGACAGGCTGTCTTCACTGGTTTTTTTGGTGAAGCTTACGACTGGTGTGAGCCCGTGATAAACCAGCTCGGCACACAGCGAATGCATCATCCATGGCGGGCAACTGACCAGAACGGTAGTTGTGCCAGATTTCTTTGCTTCAGCAAGGGCAATTTCGGCAAGACGCTCAACGCGCTTTGCAACACTTTCCTTGGTCGGCAACACCGGGAAGAAAAGGAGACTACGAATCTCCTGAAATTCCTTCCAACTCGTAAGATCACGAACCCCGAAGGCTTCGAGTTCACGGGTAGTTTTAAACTTGGTCAGATTAACGACTTCGTTGGTATTGCTCATATTCTCAACTCCAGTTTTCAGAGCGGAGAAATCCCATACGGGTTTCCCCGCATGGGTAGGTTTATAAGCTGATTAGAGTCGCAGCTAACGACCCGTGCCAGGCACGGACAAACATCTACGCTCATGCGTGGATGGTTGATTCTGGGGGGTAGCATAGGTCAGACGGACTTATGCTTACTTGAACAGCCCCGATCGGGACTGTGAGGGTTCTTGAGCTGCAATAGCGCGCAGCTTACGCACCTTTCGGTAGGGCCATGATGCCTATTTACAGGGATGCCTGCAACCCTCTGGGATCACGCAAATTTGCGGTCAAGCAGGCCCGGAGGAGAAAGAAAAGCCGCCCTTGGTCAGCCTTGGGCGGCTCGCTTATCGTGCTTCTGGGCCGGCTCACATCAGGTGAGGGATTCCAATAGCGTCCCAATCGTTGGCTGTAGGCTTAAAGCCCACCTGCCATGGCCATGGAACCTCAAATTCATGCTCTTCTGACGCGAATACAGCCGTTTCCGTGTCCAGGTAATCGAGAACCCACATGTAGGCCTGCTCGCCTTCAATCTTTACCGGGCCGAGTATCGCAACCAGGTGCTTGTACCCTTCTGGCGGAGTCTCAGGGGGCAGCCACCCAGCAATCAGCTTCTCGTGCCGCGGTGGATTCGTCCGATCCACGCCCTTGTAAAGCTCGGCTTCAGCCTTCGTCATTTCACTCATGCTCATTTCGTCCATCCTCTTGCAGTTGACCTCATCCGATGGTGCTGTCATTCGTCTAAAACCCAAATCAGCTAACCAAGTGCGCGGCCTACCGTGCGCAGCAGATCATCGATCACGCTTGCCCCGTATCGATCCCAGTAAAAGGCAACCGTGTGCGGCTGGATGTATCCCGTGAAGAACACCAGCCAATAACCGACTGCGCAGAGAGTTATGACCTTGGCGAATAGTCTTCGAGCTATCTGCCCATTGAACAGAACGGATGCGATTACCCCGCCGGCTATCCCTCCTCCTACAGCAAACACCAAAAACCAGGCTATATGCTCGATGTAATCACCAAGATAAACGGAGATCATGGGCGTCCCTCTGCTTTCTCAAACATGGCCACGGGCTCCATCCCAGAAGGATTTGAGATGGAAAAAAAACGCTGGGAGCAGGATCAGCACTAAGCTCGCTACTACAGATAGGGTCACCACCGTCACCGCGCCGTTGAGTGCATGCCACATGCCGATCTCGAGATAGCGCGTCCCCAGATCCGCTGCCTTGATGATGAACGCCATTGCTACGCCTTCTCCTTGGAATGGGATCATCTGGAGCAAGAAAATTAATCCGCCGAAAGCGACCGCGATGATCGCGAATCCCTTGAGACCCAGGGCGGTATCGGCTGTGCTTGGGATGGCGTGCATCGAGATAACCAGGACGAGTAACGCCAGAGCAAACCCCTGCAATGAGCCAGTACCCAAGTCGACGATCGCGGTAACAGAACCGGTGGCCACAGCGCCGATCCAGACAACCAACGGCACCAATCCCTGGTCGGGAAGGCTCTGATCGTATGATGTGCCAAGGGAGATAACGGCGATTGCGCCCCCGGCCAACAAGGGCGCTATGCCCTGAACAAGGAGACCAATCGAGTTGCGCAGAGAAAACGGGCTGTAGGAAAACTCGACGTAGCCCAGCTGCCCAGTGATTGCATCCGGTGCGAATAGAGCAAGCTTCCTGATTCGCAGGCCGAAGAGCAGGCATGCAATCGCGTGCGCCATTTCATGTACAGGCCCGCCGATGATTCCAGTGTTCCGATAGACGATCCACGTCTTTACCGAAAACTGTGACACCAGCTTACCCCAGACAAAAATCGCGCCGGCCGGCACCAGTAAAAGCGCGAGATAGAGGTAGATCATGCGCGCTGCCCCGCTGCTGCTTCCATCTCCCGCTTGGCCTCAGCGTGACTTTTTTGGATCACGACCTGGGTGATGCTGTTGATCACCAACACCTTCTTTGCTCTTGTGGCTGCGACATAGAGCAAATTCAACTCATCAACCCGCTGATCAGGGGTGATCTTCTCTTCGTCGAAGATGTCTGGGAAATCTTCTTCCAAGACAACCACATCCCACTCCAGCCCCTTCGAGCGGTGGCAGGTGCTCACAATCACATCTGCATCAAGAGGATCATCCGTTGAGTTGCGGCGTAGCGCCGAGATCAACTTCGGAATGTCGTTGTGCTCCTTGAGTATCCTGAGCATCCGATTCATCTCGGCATCCTTCGACTCCTCTGCCGCTTCGGCAAACCCTCCAAAGTCGCTGAACTGCCCGAAAAGGCGCTTGTTGCGGATCTCATCCTTGCGGCCGACCTTCAGATGGTAAACATCCTCGAGGTCGGAGATTTGGTATGCCTCAATCCCCCCGTTCCAGTAGACAACTTGGCCGTCAGATACAGCATCAATGGCCGTCATGATCACGCCGATCACCGTGCGGTTGAGCACGGTGTAGTGGTTACATCCAGAGGGCAGCGATGTCGTCACTTTGTCGCGGGCACCAAACCCAACCAGGGGACGTGTTTCCCCTTGCTGTTTGAGGATCGCATTGGCTACGCCGGCAATCATCGGCCCGAACCGGAACGAGTTGGTCAAGAACATCGACGCCGCGCCCTGCACAATCTGCGTATCAAGTGCGTTCTCAGCCCCTCGCCAACGGTAGATTTGCTGCCATTTGTCGCCGACAAATATCTTCCTCGCCTTCTGACCAGCGACCAGGGAGGCAGTTACGGGGTTACTGTCCTGCGCCTCATCGAAAAGGATCACGTCATACGGCAGCTGGGGATTACTGAGCTGGAAGAGCTTCAGGTATGCGTCATGCTGGCAGGGGAATTTGCTCTCGGTATCGATCATCTCGTCCCAGAGTTTCTGGGCAGAATTTATCGTCCGGTCGAGGTGATCGGCTCCGTGCTCCGCTGCCTCTTCCTCGCTGAGCGCAGCAAAATAATGCGCCTCACTGATTTCTTCGTCAGCGCTCGAAAGGTAGGCATTGAGCACAGCGATAGCGTCTCGAACATCTCCCCAGTTCCGTGTTTTGAGGAGCCCGGCAGCATCCGTCAGACGGATGTTCCCGAGCTTGTGCTGATAGTGTCGGCCAAACTGCGGCCAGGCCAACTGGTGGGATGTCTTGCACACTACGTTTTTCGGAAACTTCTCCGCGCCTTCATCCCGGATAGCGCGGTTGTACGCCAGATAGAGCATGCGCAAGTGGCTGTGATGGTTGGCGTAGGCAACAAGCGTTGTCGTCTTGCCGCACCCGGCATAGGCCTTCACCACCAGATGGTCACCTTGGTATTCGATGATGGGGAGCTGTTCTGCGGTCGACTTCATTGAGGCGACTCCATTCTGTTTTTTGCACATTTGCCGCCGTAGACAGACAGCGCTGCTAAGCACCAGAACGAAAACACGGCATCAATCAGGTCGCCCATTGGGAGATGGCGAACAACCAGGGCTACCGGCTCTGTCACCACCAGGAACGTCGCATACCCTGCAACGGCATGCATTCCGAAGGTGCGTAAGGCTGCTGCTGCTATGAGGAGGGGAAATAGTGTGTAAAGCGCCAAGCTATGCGTGGAGCTGGAGCTCGGGGCGAGGTGGGTACAGGCGACGACCATGCCAACCGCTACTGCCATCAAGCCGGCAGCGTGACGACTGGACATCGAGCGCAGCTCTTCGCCGCTGTGCCTGAACGTCAGAATCATGACCGCGTGCGAGCCGATGCCTGCCAGGTAGTCAATGAGTGGTGATCGGCATATCGCCGGAAGATATTTTTCGCTGGGCATGTGAGTCTCCTTAGGTGAGGAGATCGTTTCATGCAGGTCGCGGGGAAAGGTCTGGTTTCGGGCGGTTTTTTGGTCTGAATTACGCAGACGCCGCCCTAGATCGGGGCGGCCGGAGAATAGCGATGGCTCACCTTGGGTTATTCCAGAGCTATGGCACGCTGCCGACATGAAGCACACCAAGACCCTCCAGGTTCGCGTTCGAGACAAACACACTCAGCTGCTGCGCCAGATGGCCCGGCAGGTGAATTTCGTCTGGAACTACCTGAACGAACTCAGCCATCGCTCGATCCGTGAGCGCGGGGTCTTTCTGTCGGCCTACGACTTAGATCGCTATACCCAGGGCGCAAGCAAGGAACTGGGCCTGCACTCGCAGACATTGCAGGAAGTGTCGCGGGAATACGCCACGCGCCGCCGGCAGTTCAAGAAGGCCCGGCTGAGCTGGCGTAAATCGATCGGTGTTCGCCGCTCGCTCGGCTGGATTCCGTTCAAATCCGGCGCAGCGAGCTGGAAGAACGGCCAGGTGTTCCACAATGGCAGATGCTTCAAGGTCTGGGACAGCTACGGGCTGGGCCAGTACCGCCTCCGCTCCGGCAGCTTCAGCGAAGACGCCCGAGGCCGCTGGTATTTCAATGTGGTCGTCGAGCTGGAGACCCAGCTATCGACGGGGCAAGGGGTAGTAGGCATCGACCTGGGCCTGAAGGACGTGGCCACCTGTAGCGACGGGCAGCGGCTGGAGAATGGCCGTTTCTACCGCGACCTGGAGCCCAAGCTGGCCAGCGCCCAGCGTGCTGGCAAGAAAGCTCGGGTGCGGGCAATCCACGCCAAGATAGCCAACCGGCGCAAGGATGCCTTACACAAATTCAGCCGCTCGCTGGTCGAGCGCTGCAACACGATCATCGTGGGCGATGTCAGCTCGCAGAAACTCGTCAAAACCAAGATGGCCAAGTCGGTGCTCGATGCCGGCTGGGGTCAACTGAAAACAATGCTGGCCTACAAATGCGCGCACGCAGGCATCGTCTTCAGGGTCGTGAACGAGGCGTACACCACCCAAACCTGTAGCTGTTGCGGTGCATTGCCCGCCAGCAGGCCGAGAGGTATCGCAGGGCTTGGAATAAGGGAATGGATCTGTGAGTGCGGTGTCACTCACGACCGCGACGTGAACGCGGCCAGGAACATTCTCGCGCTCGGGCATGAGCGTCCTGGAGAGGGAATCCCCGGCGTTTAAGCCGGGGGAGGATGTCAATCCTTGGTTGTTGAAAAATCGCATGGGTGTTAAGTCCCAGCTGAAAGCAGTGAAACATGGCTCTAGATAATCCCAAGCCACCGGCTCACCCGAATCGGCGTTTGCTTTTGGCGCGACGGACGTTATAGCCCTTCACCCAGCTTTTCATGTCTTCGCTCGGTGGTTTGGGTTGCACGGTACCGATCCATGCGCGATCTGGCAGCTCTTTCATGTATGCCTGGTATGCGTACTGAGCCCACCCGTCTTTCTTGCCGGTCTCACGGGCGTACCCAAGCAGCTCGCAGAAAGTGTGCTGTTTACTGGTCGGCCCGAGCACTTTGCGTCGATCGTCTAGCTTCACCAGTTTGCCGGTGGCCACCGCCACCCCATCCGGTATTACGATTTCGTTGCCACACTTCGGACAGAGCAATCCGCTGAAAACAAAGCTGCACTTCGGACATGGCTTGGTTTTTTTCTCCTGATCGCCTTTGTCCTGCGGGCGGCGGTCAAGACGCTCCCCTTCCCCATTGTCCATGGCGTCGGGCACCTCGTCCGTTGGCTTCCCGTTAAGCAAGAGGTTCCCGGAGTGGTCAATGATAATGCAGTCGATTTTTCCAGTTTCAGGCGAGAGTCGCAGCCCGCGGCCAATCATCTGGTAGTGAAGCATCAGGGACTTGGTAGGCCGCGCTATCACGAGGCAACCTGCAGGTAGTTACCTCGCTAGAGTCCAAAGCCAGAACAAACCATGGCAACCCAATGATTTTTATCATTTTTTTCTATGACTAATTTTAGGAGTCACTCTGCAGGCGAGTCCTAGATCTATGAGTCGCCCTTGGTTTCGTAGACACATTGACAGGGCTACTACCGGCCCAATAGCAGTCCTTCAATGAGCGGTGCTCGAGTTGCCGCGCGTTTTTTCAAGGGCAAATGGAGACTCCTTCCGTCGAGACGCAGGGACCTCCATATGAAAATCGACGCTGAACGCCGATAGATGTCGTCATTATCGGTGGTAGGCAAGCCGCTTTAGCCACCGCATATTTTCCTGCGTCGTACTGGTTTGTTATTCGTGATGCTCGATGCCGATGATGGCCCCCGGCGGCGCCTAGCGTCACGGCTGGAACTCCTTGCGACTATTATCCCCAGCGAACTGGAGTTCAATTCCCGGCTGAATGATGCCTCCGGTTGAGGATGGCTACCCCACGCGCGATCACGTCGTCGATTACCTCGCGCGCTATGAAGATCGCTACCAGCTTGCGGTCCAGCGCCCCGTGCGGGTCAACTCGGTGGAACGCATCCCGGGGGCGCTGCGCGTTCGTGCCGAGCATGAGCATTGGGCGCCAGGGCGGTGGTAAGCGCCACCGGTACCTGGAGCCATCCACATATCCCCCACTATCCCGGCAGCGAGATCTACGGCGCCAGCAGTTGCACTCGGCCCACTATGTCGAGGCGCAGCCGCTCGCAGGTAAACGCGCGCTGGTGGTAGGCGGTGGCAACTCCGGGGCGCAGAACTAGCAGAGGGTTCTAAAGTGGCCGATGCCACCTGGGTGACGCCCATCAGCAATGGCCGCATTGACCTGCTTGGAGAAAGCGCGCATTTCGCACATCACCCGATCCGACTCCACTGCATCTAAATTAGATTCAGCACAGGCCGGACAGAACTCGCCAGTTACAGCAGTGATGACGGTGGTTGCACCCTTGTAGGTATAAGGCAGGTCGTGGGTGTCGTGGATCAATTCCGCTACGCCGCAAACAGGACATTTCATGTTCATAGCTCCTTGAAGGACACGATCAGCATGCCGTCAAAGATCGCCAGCGTAAGAATGCTTGCCTGGCGCCTGATGGCACTGAGCAACCTTTTTGTCCAAATGCCTTGCGACAACATAGCCTACGAAGCCCGCCACACTCAAGGCTACGAGTACGCCCCCTAATGCGATCATCAGCATGCTTGCCTGGTTCATCTGATTCTCCGTTCGCTGTGCCAGATATGACAATACCATCAGCTTGGCCTGCGCCTCATCGACTACACATAGCGGCATGATATCAACGGTCCGGGTCTGAGCGTGTTTGCCCGGCTCTTAACGACTACAAATTGCGGCAGCGTATCAGCGGTCCGCATGTGGTCGTGCTTGCGCCGGCTCTTAACAACTACAATGAATGCTCATGCTACTACCCGCCAAAAGTGTAAGCGATGGAACTGGTTGCGCCTAACTCCGCTGATTGAAACGATGGCTGCAGGTTCGATCGCAGATCCGCAACCTGAACCTCAAGTGAAGCCAGTCATGCGCTCTAAGTCATTTGATTTTGTTCTATCCAAAAGCGCTGGTTCCACTGGGCGATAGTCAAAGAGTGCTTCTGGCCAGAAAGGGGCCGACCCCGGCATTGGTGAGCCGGTCAGAAGCTGGGAATTACCAGCCGGCTGTAATTGGCCCAGAGTGTGTAAAAACACTTTCTTATCGTGTGTGCCTCAGCCCATTGCTCTTGGGCGTGGTGATTTCCCGATTACTTACCACGATCAGCGCTGGTAACGCCTCAGAGCGCGTATGAAGCGCTGCGGCACCTCCTGGAGCAGCAAAAAAAGGGGCTTTTACGCCGTCATCGCCTTCAACAAGCCTTCGGTGCCGATGATTTTCATCACCCGCTTCAAGTTATAGGCGAGCACATTCAAGCTCATTTCTGCACTCACCCCGTTCAGTTTTCGAGTCAGGAAGTGCATTGCCCCCATCCATTGTTTGAGCGTCCCGAAGGGATGCTCAACAGTCCGCTTTCGAACCCGCATCATCTCCGGTGCTTGGTTCAGCCGGCGTTGCATTTCCTCCAGCACAGCTTCATGTTCCCAGCGCCGTACTCGACGATTTGTGCTTGGCGTGCACTGGGTTTTCAGCGTGCAGCTCTGGCACTTTGAACTCCAGTAGCAGTGCATATTCATGCCTTTCTCAACGCTGGAGAATCGCCAGATCAGTGCCTCTCCCGCCGGACAGGTGTATTCGTTTTTCGTCGGGTCATACACGAAGGCATCTTTGTTGAATCGGCCATCAGCCTTGGCGCTTGAAGTCATTGGCTTAGGCACGTAGGCCATGATGTTTGCGTCGTGACAGGCAAGGATTTCTTCACCCTTGAAGTAGCCTCGGTCAGCCACCACGGACAGCGTTTCTTCGCCGATGGCTTCACGAGCCTGCTTCGCCATTGAACTGAGTTGGTCACGGTCGGAACCGCTGTTGGTGACCTCGTGAGCAACTATTAAATGGTGCTGCGTATCGACAGCCGTCTGCACGTTGTAGCCGACGATACCGCTGCCGCGCGTCATCATCGAACGGGCATCCGGGTCGGTCAGCGAAACCTGTTTGTCAGGGGAATTGTTGAGCTGAGTTTCGATCCCCTGAAGCTCTTTCATCTGCGCTTTGAGCTTGGCGATTTTATCTTCCAGGCTGGCCGTGTCTGGCGCGGAGGCGCTAGGAATCTGTCGATCAGCCGCATCGAGCGCAGCCAAATAACGGCTGATGCTCGCCTCGATTTCTTCCATGCGCCGCTTCAGTTTGGCGCTAGTGAAATTGCGGTCACGGTTGTTCACTGCCTTGAATTTGCTGCCGTCGATGGCAACCAAGTTTTCGCCAAACAACCCCAACTGCTGGCAGAGCAAAACGAACTGTCGGCAGGCGCCGCGAATGGCCTTGCTGTTGTCTTTTCGGAAGTTGGCGATGGTCTTGAAGTCGGGCATCAAACGCCCGGTTAGCCACATGAGTTCGACGTTGCGCTGGGCTTCTCGCTCAAGACGTCGGCTCGATTGAATGCGGTTTAGGTAACCGTAGATGTAGATCTTCAGCAGGATCGCCGGGTGGTAGGCAGGTCTGCCGGTTTCGGCTGGAATGACGCCATCAAAACCTAGCTTGGCCAAATCGAGTTCATCGACGAAAACGTCAACCACCCGAACCGGATTGGTATCGCTGACGTAATCGTCGAGGCTTTCGGGAAGTAAGGTGCTTTGGCCTCGATGTTCACCTTGGATAAACCGTTTCATGGGCGCCCCTTGCGGTGAGATTCTCCGAAATCATAGCAAAGGTTTACCGGGGCGTTTTTACACACTCTGGGCCGGATAGCGCCCTTCCACCGCCGGCACCATGCGGCAGGCATTTTTCTGAGTTCGGATCTCATTGATGTGCTGCCAATTGCGACTGGACGATATTCCGTAGTCCATCAGGTTACCGCCTCTAAGTTGTAGACGAGCTCACCAGCAGTTTGCGGCGGTGCGACAGGTCACGAATGATCAGTAATTGCGGGGGAACAACACAGAGGGCAGCGCGCAGACGAAATCGCTGCGACACAACGTACTAGGTATAAGGGACAATTGCGGCAAGGTGATTACCACGTTGCGACTCCGTCCGGCGCAGAAGCCCCAGATATCAGAAGGCTTTGTTGTAGAACAATGAGTAGGATTCGATTCCGTCGTTCGGCTGTTTGATGCCGGCATTGGAATAGTGGATGGCGCGTATGCCGACCTTTTGCTCGTGCGGCAGCTTCAGGCCGGCGCCGATGCGGTCTTCGAAGTTGAACGAGGACCCCAATTGCTGCTCGCCGACATCGGTCTTGGAGAAGAATGCAACGCCAATCCCGGCTTCGACGAAGGGCGTGTATTTGAAGCCGCTGAACTCATAGACAAATACCGGGGCGAAGGACAGCGAGTGCGCACCGCTGTAGTCGTCACCGCCTTCCCAATAGGTATAGGCAGCTTCCCAGTAGCCGGTCAGCTGGCCAGTGCCGCTGTTCAGCCAGGTTTTGTCCCAGTCGAACGCCAGGCCGGCGCGGTAGCTCATGTCACCTTGACCGGTCATGCCCAGCGCGCCGGAAAACTCGGCGGCGCCAGCGGTGGCTGTGCCGGTAAGAAGTGCGATTGCCAACGACAGTGCGAAGCGGATTTTCATGCTTTCTCTCCTCTGGCTTTCCAAAACAATCAAACGTTGTCATAGCGGCCGGCGTAACGCCGACCGCCTTTTTATTGCGCGGACTCGTCGCGGTGCGCGATGTTCTCCGTCCATCCGCCGCCGAGCGCTCGGAACAGCTGCACCTCGCTGTTGAGCTGCAGCAGTCGGTCGCTGAGCAGCTGTTGCTGGGCAGAGAACAGTTCGCGTTGCGCATCGAGCACGGCCAAGTAGTTGTCGACACCCTCGTCATAGCGCTGCTGCGCCAGTTCCAGGTATTCCTGGGTGGTAGTGGTCAGGTCGGCCTGGGCCTGCAGCTGTTCTTCGAAGGTGCCGCGTGCGGCCAGGCCATCGGCGACTTCGCGGAATGCGGTCTGGATGGTCTGTTCGTACTCGGCGATGTTGATGTCCTTCTGCACCTCGGCGTAATCGAGGTTGGCCTTGAGCCGGCCGGCGGTGAAGATCGGGATGTTGATCTGTGGCATGAAACTCCAGGTGCCCGAACCGCCCTCGAACAGGCCGTCTAGCTCACCGCTCAGGGTGCCGGCGGCGGCTGTCAGGCGGATGCTCGGGAAGAACGCCGCGCGTGCTGCGCCAATGTTGGCGTTGGCCGCATGCAGGCGAAACTCGGCTGCGATGATATCCGGGCGGCGTAGCAGCAGGTCGGCCGGCATGCCCACCGGCAATTCTGCGAACATGCGATCACTGCCGGGTTCATCCGTGATATCGGCCGGCAGCTCGGTGCCGAGCAACAGGCGCAGCAGGTTGGCATCCTGCGCGACCAGGCGCGAATAGCGGGCGAACTGCACGCGCGCCTGCTCCACCAGGCTGCGGGCCTGACGCACATCCAATGCCGATGCCGTGCCAACGTCGTGGGCGGCCTGCACCAGGCTCAGGCTTTTGCCATAGCTGTAGAGCGTGTCGTGGGTCAGCTCCAGCAGGCCCTGATCGGTGCGCCAGGTCAGGTAGGCCATCGCGACCTCGCTGACCAGCCCGATCTGCACGCTGCGTTGCGCCTCCTCGGTTGCCAGGTAGCGCGCCAGCGCGCCTTCCTCCAGGCTGCGCAGGCGACCGAAGAAGTCCAGCTCGTAGGCACTGACGCCAAGCGTTACACCGTACTGGCTGGCGATACCCGCCTCGCCGGTGTTCGCCAGGTCGGCCGGCAGACGCTGGCGCTGGCCGCTGCCGTCGATGCCGATGCTGGGGAACAGGTCGGAGCGGCTGATGCGGTATTGCGCGCGGTAGGCTTCGACGTTGAGCGCCGCCTGACGCAGGTCGCGGTTGTTTTCCAGCGAGAGGCCGATCAGGCGTTGCAGGGTCGGATCGACGAAGAACTGCCGCCAACCCAGCTCCGTGGCAGTGGTGCTCGCCGACACGCCCTGATCATAGGCCGCGCCTTCCGGCCACTGCGCCTGCACCGGCATGTCCGGGCGCTGGTAGTCCGGAATCAGGCTGCAGCCGGACAGCGCCAGCGTCATCGCGACGGTCAGATGCTTGAGTCTCATGCGGATTCTCCTTCGCCATCGGCCTGAGCCTTCTTGCGGCCTTCGAACAACTTGACCACCACCACATAGAACAGCGGCACGAAGAACACCGCGAGCACCGTGGCGGTGATCATCCCGCCGACCACGCCGGTAGCGACCGAGTGCTGGCTGCCGGCACCGGCGCCACTGGCCAGAGCCATGGGCAATACACCGAAGGTAAAGGCCAAGGAAGTCATGACGATCGGTCGCAGCCGCAGCCTGGCCGCATGAACGGCAGCATCGACCAGCGGCATGCCTTCCTTCTCATACAAATCCTTGGCGAACTCGACGATGAGGATGGCGTTCTTCGCCGACAGGCCGACCGTGGTCATCAGGCCAATCTGGAAGTAGACGTCGGCGTTCAGTTCACGCATTAGCGTGGCAAGTACCGCGCCGAGAATGCCCAGCGGAACCACCATCATCACCGACACCGGTACCGACCAGCTTTCATAAAGTGCAGCCAGGCAGAGGAACACGATTAGCACAGTCAGCGCATAAAGCATGGGCGCCTGGTCACCGGTCTGGATTTCCTCGTAGGACAGGCCGGTGTAGCTCAGGCCAATGCCGGGGGGCAGTTCCTTCATAATCTCGGCGATGGCGACCATGGCGTCGCCGGTGCTGTAGCCGGGTGCCGGCTCGCCGAGGATTGCCAGCGAAGAGATGCCGCCGTAGCGTTCCAGCTTCGGCGAGCCAAACACCCACTCGCCGGTGGCGAAGGCCGAGAAGGGCACCATCTCACCGAGGGTATTGCGCACGTACCACTTGCCGAAGTCTTCCGGCGAGATGCGCGAATCGTCTTGGCCCTGGATGTAGACACGCTTGACCCGGCCCTGGTCGATGAAGTCGTTGACGTACATCGAACCCCAGGCCGCGCTCATGGTTTCGTTGATTGAGGCGATGCTGACCTGCAGGGCGCGGGCTTTCTCGTCATTGATATTGACCTGGAACTGCGGCTCGTCGTCCTTGCCGTTGGGGCGCACCGCACGCAGATGCGGATGCTCGTTGGTCAACTGCAAGAACTGGTTGCGTGCGTCCATCAATGCTTCGTGGCCGAGGCCGGCGTTGTCCTGCAGATACAGGTTGAAGCCCATGGCGTTACCCATTTCCAGGATCGCCGGCGGCACGAAGGCCATGACGGTGGCGTCCTTGACCTGAGCGAAGTGGGCGTTGGCGCGCTCGGCGATGCTGAACACGTCTTGGCCCTCGGCCGAGCGCTGGTCCCAGTCCTTGAGCATGACCAGGCTGAGGCCCGAGTTCTGCCCGCGGCCGGCGAAGTTGAAGCCGTTGACGTTCAGCACGTGCTCGATCAGCTCGTCTTCCTCGCTCTTCAGGTAGTCCTGCACCTGGGTGAGGACCGCTTCGGTGCGCTCGGCGGACGAGTTCACCGGCATCCGCACCTCCACCATCATCAACCCCTGGTCCTCGTTGGGCAGGAACGCCTTGGGAATCTGGGTGAACAGGTAGCCAGTGCCGGCGGTGATCAGCACGAACGCCAGCAGGTAGCGGCCGCGATGCTTGAGCATGCCGCCCACGCCGCGCTCGAAGCGGTTGGTGCCGCGGTCGAAGATGCGGTTGAACCAGCCGAAGAAGCCTTTTTTCTCGTGATGGGCATCGCCCTTGGGCTTCTTCAGGAGGGTGGCGCACAGCGCCGGGGTGAAGATCAGTGCCACCAGTACCGAGAGGCTCATGCAGAGCACGATCGTCACGGCGAACTGCTTGTAGATGATGCCTGCCGAGCCGCCAAAGAAGGCCATGGGCACGAACACTGCCGAGAGCACCAAGCCGATACCCACCAGCGCACCCTGGATCTGCCCCATGGATTTGCGCGTGGCTTCCAGTGGTGTCAGCCCTTCCTCATGCATCAGGCGCTCGACGTTTTCCACCACCACGATGGCGTCGTCCACCAGCAGGCCGATGGCCAATACCATGGCGTACATGGTCAGCACGTTGATACTGATGCCGAAGTAGGGCAGCAGCGCGAAGGCGCCGAGCAGCACCACCGGCACCGCCAGGGTCGGAATCAGCGTGGCGCGGAAGTTCTGCAGGAACAGGTACATCACCAAAAAGACCAGCACCACCGCTTCGATGATGGTGTGGATCACCGAACTGATCGAGGCCTCCACCACTGGCGTGGTGTCGTAGGGATAGATCACCTCGATGCCTTCGGGCAGATAGACTTTCTGCTTCTCCATCTCGGCCTTCACGGCTTCTACGGTTTCAAGCAGGTTACCGCCGGAGGCCAGACGCAGGGCCAGGCCGGCCGAAGGCTTGCCGTTATGGGTACTCGAGATAGAGAAGTTGTCGGCACCCAGCGCGACCTCAGCCACGTCCTTGACGCGGATCTGCGAGCCGTCGGTTTTGACCTTGACCAGGATCTCCTCGAATTCGGCAGGAGTGGTCATGCGAGTCTTACCCAGCACCGTGGCGTTGAGCTGCACACCGGTGCGGGTCGGCAAACCGCCGAGCTGGCCGGAGGAGACCTGTACGTTCTGCTCGCGGATAGCGTCGGCAACATCGCCTGGAGTCAGCTGGTAACTGTTGAGCTTGGCCGGATCAAGCCAGATGCGCATGGCATTGGGTGAGCCGAACAACATGTAGTCACCCACGCCGTCGATGCGCGAAATCGGGTCCTGCAACTGCGAAGCGATCACGTTGCCGAGGTCGAAGTTGCTCATCTTGCCGGTGCTGTCCGCCAGCCCGATGATCAGGAAGAAGTTCTGCTGGTACTTCACCACGCGCAGCCCTTGGCGCTGCACTTCCTCAGGCAGCCTGGGTGTAGCCAGCTGCAGTTTGTTCTGCACCTGGACCTGGGCGATATCCGGGTCGGTGCCCTGCTCGAAGGTCACGATGATGGTCATGCTGCCGTCGGAGGCGCTTTCGGCGGACATGTAGCGGAAGCCGTCGAGGCCGCTGAGTTGCTGCTCGATCACCTGCACCACGGTGTCCTGCACGGTCTGCGCCGAGGCGCCGGGGTAGGTGACCTGGATCGAGACTGCAGGGGCAGCGATGTTCGGGTACTGGCTGATCGGCATTTTCACCAGCGATAACGCGCCGGCGAGCATGGCCACGATGGCCAAAACCCAGGCGAAGATTGGCCGGTCGATGAAAAAACGGGACATGAACGTCTAGCTCCTCAGTTGGCCGCGGCGGCGGTGGGCTCGCCAAATTCGGCAACCAGCTGAACGTTGCTGGCCTCCACCGGCTTGACCGTGACGCCACTACGGGCGTGCTGGGTGCCTTCGGTGATCACGCGTTCGCCGTCGGCGACGCCCTTGCCGATCAGCCAGGCATTGCCGACCGTGCGCAGGGTCTCGACTTCGCGGCGCTCGACACTATTGTCCTGCTTGACCACCCAGACGCTGGGCACGCCACGCACGTCGCGGCTCACCGCTTGTTGCGGCACCAGAATGGCGTTTTGCTGAACGCCTTCCTGCAGCAGGGCCTGGACGAACATGCCGGGCAGTAGCTTGCGGTCTGGGTTGGGGAATTCGGCGCGCAGGGTGACCGAGCCAGTGGTGGGGTCGACGCTGACTTCGGAGAATTTCAGCGTGCCGGTCAGCGGATAAGCGCTGCCGTCATCCAGGGTCAGGCTGACCTGCGCCTGGTCTTCGCCGGCGCGTTGAAGGCGCCCTGTTTCCAGGGCTCGCTGCAGTTCGAGCAGCTTGGTAATGGGCTGGGTCACGTCCACGTAAATGGGGTCGAGCTGCTGCACCGTGGCCATTTCCTGCGCCTGGCCGTTGGTCACCAGTGCGCCCTCGGTGACCCGCGAGCGACCGATGCGGCCGGAAATCGGCGACAGCACCTTGGTGTACTGCACGTCGATGCTGGCTACCTGTACTTCGGCCTGGGCCTGTTTCCAGGCGGCCATGGCGTCGTCGTACTGCTGGCGGCTGACGGCATTGGTCTTGACCAGGCGCTCATAGCGCTTGGCCAGGTTTTCCGCCGTGACCAGGTTGGCCTTGGCGCGGGCCAGGCGTGCCTCATAGGTGCGTGCGTCGATCTGGTACAGCTGCTGGCCCTGCTCGACCTCCGTGCCCTCGGTGAACAAACGTTTCTGAACGATGCCGTTGACCTGCGGCCGCACCTCGGCGACACGGTACGAGGCGGTACGTCCCGGCAGTTTGGTGGTCAGTGTCAACGCCTGTGCCTCGACCTGATAGACCCCCACTTCCGGCGGCGGCGCCGCGGTTTGCGTCTTGTCCGACTCCACGCAGCCGGCCAGCAACAGTGCCGCCAGCGGAACGGAATGCCATGCGCGCGATTTAGCTTTTCGGTGATTCACCTGTTGTCTCCCCTCAAATGCACAAAGGCTGTACTATATAGCGATTCAGTGTATCACTATACAGTTCAGTAGAGACAACTCGGAATATGTAACAGGCCTGAACAAGGAACTGGCAACTCCGGTCCGCGACGTTGAAGAATGCCTGTTCACTCTTGCGAAGCTGCTGGAAAATCCCCGCAACCCAAGTGGGCGTAGTACATAAGAGGATGCTATGACACAGACAGACCAGGCCGCTGAAGCCGGCCGGCACAACGGTATTCAGGTAATCGCCCGCGCAGGAGCGATCATGCGGGCCCTGGGCGACAACCCCCAGGGACTGAGCCTGGCTGCTATCGCGCAGATCGTCGACCTGCCCCGCTCCACGGTGCAGCGCATCATCACCGCGCTGGAGGCCGAGTACCTGGTCGAGACCCTTGGCCCCAGTGGCGGCTTCCGCCTGGGGCCGGCACTCGGGCAGCTGATCAGCCAGACCCAGACGGACATCATCACGTTGCTCAAGCCCTACATGCTCGAGCTCTGCGAGCAGTTGGGCGAGTCGGTTTGCGTCAGCACGCTGGTCAGCGCGAAAGCCTACGTGGTCGACCGCGTCGTGGCCGAGCGTGAGCTACGTGTCGTGTTTCCCATTGGTATCAAGGCGCCGGCCTACGCGACCGCGAGCGGCAAGGCGCTGCTGGCGGTCCTGGCCGATGAGTGGCTGCAACAGATGCTGCCCGACCCGCTGCCGATCGTGACTCCATGCACGCCTGACCGGATTACGCTGCTTAAGCAGCTCGGCCAGATCGCTGAGGGCGCCGTTGCCGAAGAGCATGGCGAGCTGATTGAAGGACTCAGCTCGTTTGCGATCACGCTGGAAACCTATTTGGGCCGGTACTCGATCGCAATCGTCGGACCGACAGCGCGGCTAGTGACTCGTCGTGAGCCATTTCAACAGGCGCTGCACCGCTGCCAGCAGAGCGTCGAGCGGGCGATCGGTCGGCGCGCCACGCATACATCCTGAGAGGCGAAAGCATGGCCAGACGAACCGCCGCTGAAGCGGAGCTGACCCGACGCAAGATTCTCATGGCTGCCAATGAAGTGTTCTGGGATGAGGGGGTCGATAACGCCGCGTTGGCGACGGTGGCCAAGATGGCGGGCGTCACACGCGGTGCGGTCTATTGGCATTTCAAGGACAAGCACGCCATCTTGAACGCGCTGTTCGACGAGTTATCGATTCCGCTTCGACAGACGGTGCCTCGCAATGCCTGCCTTGATAACGCATGGACGTGGCTTGCGCGCGTTCTGCTGAATACGGTTGGCGACGACACGGCTCGAAAGCTCTCGAGCATCATGTTCCTTCAAGGTCCTACAGGCGAATGCGGAATCATTCGGGACGGCTTAACGCGGCTGCGCAAGCAGTTCATGCGGCAAATTGCGGCCATCCTCGAGTCCGCTTCTAGAAATGGCGAAATTTCTCCAGACATAAATCTTGAAATGGTCGAGGCGCTATTTCAGAGCGCTATCAGCGGTCTTTTATATGAGTGCCTGCAACAGCCAGAGAACAAAGAGTCGCTAATACGTTCCGTGCTCGAATCACTGCTCTGTCTGATCAAGTCGCCACCTGAGCATTTGTTAAAAGTGTCTGTGGCATCAGGAAATTGCCCGAACACATGAGGGAGCGGAGTTCTTACCTGCCGCCTGGCACGTCTCGAACTGGATAGAGTGTTCAACGTAATTGAGGACTGTCGGCGGCGCCTCTCGAAAGGGCATGGTATGTAGCGAAACTGCCTGGCGCACGCAAACTCGCGCAAGAGCTACAAACAGCACCAGCTTGGTCGCAACTGGATCTGCCTTGCCACTGCATTTTTGTAGCAGCAACATTGCATCGATATTGAGTACGTGCGTCTTCACGACACCTGCGCCTGCAGCTCAACATTACTGTCTATGAATCTGCGATGCTCGTTGCTAACTACGGTGAGGGGCGGTTGCAGGAGCTGAGTGCAACACGGTCATTGAATTGAAGCTGGAGCATCATGCCGCATAGCCATGGCCTTCTGCATCACCTCGCCCATAACTTCGATTGGGCATTTGAAGTCGAAGCGCTTACGCGGACGCATGTTCAGTTGCAGTGCGATGGCATTCAGTTCTTCCTGGCTGTGTACCGACAGGTCTGTGCCTTTGGGCAGGTACTGGCGGATCAGGCCATTGATGTTTTCGTTGCTACCGCGCTGCCAAGGGCTGTGCGGGTCGCAGAAGTAAATCGCCACCCCAGTCTGCTGGGTGATTTCAGCATGCCGCGCCATTTCTCGACCCTGGTCGTAGGTCATGCTCTTGCGCATCGCCAGCGGCATGCCATTGAGCGCTGCACTGAAGCCTTCCATCGCCGAGGTCGCCGTCGCGTCGTTCATCTTCACCAGCATCAGGTAGCCACTGGTTCGCTCCACCAGCGTGCCTACACACGAGGCGTTGGCTTTGCCCTTGATCAAGTCGCCTTCCCAATGCCCTGGCATCAGCCGGTCTTCGATCTCCGGTGGGCGCACATGGATGCTGACCATCTCGGGAATCTGGCCGCGCCGATCCACACCACCAGAGCGCGGTCGGCGTGTCGTCTTGCTTTGCCGCAGGCAGATGATCAGCTCCTTGCGCAGTTCACCGACCGGCAGGGCATAGATCGCGTTATAGATCGTCTCGCGACAGACGTAGGCATCTCTGAGGCTGGGAATGTTCATGCTGCGCAGCTTGCCGGCAATCTGCTCGGGAGACAAACGCTCACGGAGCATATGCGCCACCAACTCGAAGCGCTCACCACCCGGCAACAGCTTTCGCTTCGGTCGACACACCTGGCGGCGAGCCTGCATCTGCTGCTGGGCCGCGTGGGCCGAGTATCCGCCACAGACATCTCGATTGCGGCGCAGCTCCCGGCTGATGGTCGAAGGGGATCGGTTGATCAAGCAGGCAATCCTACGCAGGCTGAAGCCTTGGACATGACTGATTTGAATGGTGGCGCGCTCTTCAACGCTGAGTTCGGTATAAGACATAGGGGCAGCACCGTACCGGAAAGGTCAGGTGTTGCACTCAGTTTTTGCCGCCGCCCAGCAATTAGCCTTCAGATCAATTCTGAAGTAGTAATCGCTGTAAATGTTGCATCAAAAGTTATAGGTTTCATGACCCTGAGCCGAGCTAATGACTCCGCAACTGCTTGTGGAATAAATTATATCTGCGTTGATTCAGCACATCGCAATCAGGGGGTCATGACTGCGATGATTGACAGCCTGAAACCACGCTTCACCGATATAGCACTCAGCTGCTTTCCAACACTCGTAGAAGCGTATGAAAAGATCGGATTCGTAATGTGCGAGTCCCAAGGAGCTCAAGTCGCTATGCGAATTGGCGACTCGTACAATATGAATGTCATAGACCCCAATTACTTGAACAGTCAAAGAGCCGTTTCGCTGGAAGCACAACGCTTGATCAACGAGCTCGGCCCTAAGCGAGCAGTCGCTATCAATGATGAGTATGACGCGGAAACAAAGCGCATCTCTAAAGAGGTCACGGCTTTCGTTGAGAAACGCAAAACAGCGGCATCGAAAACGGGCTACTGACCACGGTCGGACTTAGCGGTTCATGACCCATCTACATAGGTTGGTCAGGCAACGACCCGGCCGAGAACTTAGGCCACCTGCCGGGTTGGTTGCCCCTCCCCCTCCCCCTCCTCCCCTACCTCTTCTATTCCAAACATACATGCTCTCGCCGGGCTGGGTCCTCTTCATTCCTGGTAGGGTCAAACAGCTCGAGCGCAACTGTGGGCTATGGTGTGGGACATATCATTTGGGATTTTCCAAACGTCTTATAGGTTCTGGCCTGTAGCCGATTTGTATGGGGATACCTTATCCTCCTACATTCCGGCGAGATCTGGCGCGATTGCAGTATCAGCGCCTGCGAACAAACGAGCCGCGAGGAATCCGTAGTGAAAAACCATGCTTCGAATGAGCACGCTCAAAGCGAGCCGATTTCTGGTGAGATTTACCACGTCACGCCAACCCGTAATCTTGAGTCCATCTTCCGTGACGGTTTACGGCCGCAGATTGGACCTCGCTCCGAACTACTCGGTGAAGCCAAGGAAATGGTCTATTTCTTTGGGTCGATGCTGGCAGTAGAAGACGCACTCAGTAACTGGCTTGGTGAAGCGCTTGATGACGAGCCTGGAGCGATTTCCGTTCTCGCCGTTGATCGCTCCGGTTTACACCTCGTTTCAGATGCGGGGTACGAGCTTGCTTGCCTTCACCTTGTCCCAACGGAGAACATTTCTCTCGCTTTTCAGGATGACGTGCCGGTGGATGAAAAGAATGGCCCGGTGACCGAGGGCACCTCATGAGCAAACTGACCCCTAAGTTCGTCAAGGATGTCGACCAGCCCGGCTCCTACCAGGACGGCCGAGGGTTGATTCTTCGTGTGTCAGCTACCCTGCGAAAAAGTTGGGTCTTTCGCTATATGCTGGCGAAGCAGCGGCACGATCTGGCCCTGGGGACATTCCCTGCCTTGAGCCTCAGAGACGCACGGCTGGAGGCTGACAAGTACCGGCTCGATATCGCCCGTGGCGTCGATCCAGCCGCTGAGCGTGCGAAGGCCAAAGCCGCCAAAGCCTCACGAACTACAACGAGCCACACGTTTCGGTCTTCGGCGGAAAGGTACATACGCACGCATTCGTCGAGTTGGTCTAAGAAGCATCACCAGCAATGGCAGAATTCACTCACGAAGCATGTCTACCCTGTCATAGGCGGATTTCGGATAGCCGAGGTCGACACGGACGATATCCTGGATGTGCTGACGCCGATCTGGAGCAAGATCCCCGTCACGGCGAACCGCGTCCGGAATCGCATAGAGCTCGTGCTCGATGCAGCGAAGGCACTGAAGCTTCGGCAAGGTGAAAACCCCGCACGGTGGCGTGGTCATCTCGACAAGCTCTTGCCCAAGCAATCGCATACGGTAGTCCCCTTCCCGTCTCCGACACCTTTACGCACTGCCGAGCTGTTGGCCAGGCTCGATTCCCTGGATGGGGCAGCAGCTCGTGCTGCTGAATTCGCAATTCTGACTGCGACCCGTAACCAAGAGGTGAGCGGGGCCCAGTGGCCGGAAATAGATTGGGAGGAGAAAATCTGGTACATCCCAGCAGAACGCATGAAAGCGGGCAAGGCTCACCGGGTACCCCTTACCGAGCAAATGCTCGAGGTGCTACGGCAGCAGGTCGGAAAGCATGACAAATGGATATTTCTCAACTCCTGGCGAACAGGCCCTATTCCCGGCAATGCCATGGCAAGGGTGCTCGATCAGCTCCAGGTCGATGGCGTCGTACCGCATGGGTTCAGATCTACTTTTCGGACGTGGGCCGCGGAAGAAACCGATCACCAGCGAGAGGTTTGCGAAATGGCTCTCGCGCATACCCTCAACAGTAAGGTTGAAGCAGCATATAACCGAGGTGACTTGCTAGATAAGCGTCGCGCCCTGATGAAGGATTGGGGGGACTTTCTTGTCGCCAACGCTCCCCAGGTGAAAGGTGAGGTATCGGATCTGGTTTCGGAGCTTGCCCCTGATGCTGGGTCGGACCTGGCCAAGGTGCAGCCGGCCGCTTGACCACCGAGGTGAGGGCGCTCAGCCAGAAGCGCCCGAATAACAACCAATTTTGCCTGAACTGTGCCCCCCTCCCTCGCAGTTCCTATATTTCATAGGTGAGATCAGAATGGAAGTTTCTGCTCCACCACCATAGCTGTGGCGTTGTACTTCCTGCCGATCCGGAATGTGTCCCCCATAGTCGTGATAGTACGACCACGAAGATCGGTCGCTTTCTTGTCCTCAGCCAGGAAGCGCATGGCATCGGCAATCCGGTGCGCGAGCTTGCCGATCGCCTGGTTGTATCGGTCAGCACTACGACCGATCTCCAGGGCAGCATCCAAGGTTGCACCATGCAACAGGGCGTCGGCCACCCACTCACCGACCTCTTTAGCCGTGTCGTGATCGTTCTTGCGGTCTGCGACCTTACCGAGCAGATAGAACAGAAAATCGTCGTCACGGTTCGCCGCCCACCCGTTGATGAAGTGGCACTCCATCTGGAACACGTCGAACAACGAGTAGAGGGTGCCATCCGACAGCATGGACAGTTCTGGGTAGAGAGCTCGCAGCTGCGGGAATTCTTCCTCCCCGTACTCCGGCACCTCCTCCGTCGGGTCGTTCAGCGTTTCCAGGCGCAGGCCGGCAGCCTGGGCCCAGACCTCTGCAGCTCGTTCTTGAGCATGCTTGGCGGCATGAGCGATATCACCACGCCACTTCGCTTCAGCTTCCTTCACGGCGTTGAACATCACCTCCGAGACTGGCTCAAAGCCCGCCTCGAACTCGACGTTACCCAGCGCCGTGTAGACCCAGCCTTCAGCCGCCGGCCCTTCGGGGATTTCAGGCCGGGCCGGCAGCAGCGCCAGATCCAGGGGATCGCGCAGCGTCATCGGCTGCCCGCGATAGGTGAAGTCACCACTACCAGGGAGAACACCACCCACCAGGAGGTTGGCGAACGCGGCTTTCACGTCGCCCTCCTCCTGGAAATCCCCCGGCAGTCGAGCATTGAAGGGGCGGTGCAGGATTAAGCGGCCAGTCGCCCGAGATTCAAGGGTGGCTGTGTCCATCGCCGCAAGAGTTTCCGTTTGGTAGGGAACCGGCACTACTCCCCAGGCCTCGACGGCTTCCTTGGCAGAAACAGTTGCTTCGGCAATCAAGCTGAGAGCCAGTTCTTCGACCGTTAAGCTGCGGGCCATCTCTTGCAGCTGTGCATGCGGCTGCTCCTTCTGGCGCTCTTTCACCAGGTGCACCAGCTTGTCGAAGACGAATACCTTCCCGTCATTGACCAGGTAGGTTGCATTCGGGACGCCAGACACGTTTCGCAATTCTTCCTTCAGCGTGTCATTCAGGCCCCCGAAAAAGTTGCTGTACTCGTCCACGACCAGCATCCGCGGCCGTTCAGTTTTAACGTTTTTGTCGTTAGACATGACTCATTTCCTTTCCAGTGCCTCAATGGGCATAAACGGCGACCAGTCACTCGCCGAGCAACAATTCATTCGCTGGCTTGGCCGAAAGAGGTGCCTCGAATATTGTTGGCCTCGTCACAGATCCGGGCCACCTCCAGCATCGCTTTCAGCGCTCGCTCCTCCGTCTCCCTCGTGGCGAATGCAATCATGAACCCATGCAGCAGACCGGCGAGCATTGCCCCACTGTCCGCAACGTTACGGTTCCCTGCCACGGCGGAAAATTGCTCCAGGAGGGGAGCAGGTGCCTTCAGAAGAAATTCCTGGCCGAGGGATTTTCCGATACTTGCCGCATGGACACACTGGTGAGCCAGGGCTTCTTCAGGCGACATCGGTGTACCGTCATAATGCTCGAAAGACGCCTTCACATGGTTGCGACCGTGCATGCCGGCGGCGATGCTTTCAGCTCCCTGACGGATCTTCTCAACTGCAATACTGGCTATGCTGAAGTCTGTTTGCGCTTCATCCATAACCGCGGCCAACAGGCGTTCATCGACGTTTTCAGTGCTATCCATTTGATCCTCCGTTGATAGTTATTTACCTCCATTTCAAGTTCTCATTCAATTGAAAAAACCCAAGCTCCCGGTGGCCAAACCGAGCTCACAAAAAAGGCCGGGATCACCGGCCTTTTATTCTGGAAGATCAGCGGAAGCGCAAACTCACTGGGTTCGCCATGTCTCGACTACATCAGCGCCATGCTCTTGCTTCCACTCCTTGAGCGTCTTGTGGTTGCCGCCCTTGGTCTCAACGAGCTCACCCGTGTTGGGGTTGCGGTAGATCTTGACTGCTCGTTGCGCACGAGGTTTGCCAGGCTGATGGGTAATCTGCTTTCGATAGTCCGGGTCAAGAATCGCGATGATGTCACGCAGGCTCTTGCCATACTCAGACATCAAGGCCCGCAGCTTTTCCTCGAACTCCATCTCTTTCAAAAGGGCTTCATTTCCGCTCAGCTTCTCCAGGCGGTCCTGAAGCTCCTTGATGGCTTCCTCTGTGGCTCGGTACTCGGTGATGAGGGACATCTTGTCTCCTTGGTTTTGGTTTCATGGCCCTGAGCCGTGACGGGGCGCGCCAGGCTTGCTAGGGCTGCTGGTTAGATCATGCCTGCCGATGCAAGGAATGCATAGCCTGCAAGGTATCCGGCGCAAGGCCAGAAGGCGTAAAACTGAATGTTGGCGAACAGTTTCTTGTTCATGGCGTCCAGGAGGGCTAAGCCTCCTCCTCCAAACGGTTGATTTCGGCAATTACGCCCTGCATGTTTTCGATCGCAATTTCGGCGGCTTTCCGGGCCTTGCCGAACAGTGATTCCTTTCCTTCAAGCAGGGAGTCGAGGCGGTTGTTCTCGCGCCGGAGCTGCTTAGCAATGGCATCAAAGTCTTCACCCTCGGAAGGTTTCTTGCCCTGGAGCTTGAGTTCCATGGCTTCGGACTGCTTTAACATCAGATCGCGAACAACGGTACGCTGAGTCGCGCTTTGCTCGTCGAAGCCATTGATGCTTTCGAAAACCTTCACGGCTGCTTTCACACTGGACAAGGCTTTGGTGCCTACTTCGGACTTCCCTGCCTTGGTTTGAGTGGCTGCCTGTTGAGTGTTCACGCCAGGTGCAACATTGCTGCTCGAGGGAGCGCTGTTACCTCCAGCCTGGCCGCCGCCGGCCTCGGCTGTCTTCTCTTCGATACAACCTTCAGTCATCTGATGAGAAACACTCGCCGCACCCTCCAGGGCCTCGTTCGTAGCATCTGCATCATCAGCGGAAGGGATGGGCGCGGAGCCACCCTCGCCACCGAAGAGGTTCGGGCCAAAATCCATTACGGTGTCGTCCTGAGGTGTTTGCATGTGGGTACTCCTTTTCTGTTCGGGCTTTAACCTATGAAATCACCCTTCCAGAAAATCCCAACCCTCACGTCTCCTCAGCATATCGGGCCTGCATTTTTGCCTTCACCCGATTCTCCAACCTCTTTGCTACATCCACAACAAAAGCAAGGAACTGAAGATCGAGGCCTTCTTCAACCTCATTCATGATGTCGTCGGCAACGCCCTCAGCTTCTCGACCAAATTGCATTCCGGCATCAGCCATTTCGAACAGTAGCTGAGCCGCTGGCTTTCTCTCCGAGGTATAGAAAACGTCCGACTCTTGCTCAATCGCGGCTATTTGGTTAGCCGGCGCATCCTGTGCTGAATCAACATCTTCATCATCGTCAAGCGGCACCGGCGGAGGCAGGGAACCGTTTTTTTCTGAGGGCGGAAGTGGCTTATTGGTCAATTCAGGTTTCGATCTGCCCTCCTCCCTCATGTCCTTCGCGGCCTTACGAATAGCCTTAGGCCCACGGCTACACAACTCTTGCTGTGCTTCTTTACCCAGCTTAGCCACCTGTTCAGCTGCGGATACGCTCACTTCGCCGGACTTGACAGCATCCAGCAGCTCTTGGGCGCCGTCCCGCACAACCTTGCACGCAGAAGACACAGAGCGCGGACTGATACCCAGGACTTTGGCTGCCTCCTCAATAGCCATTTTGGCGGCTTCCAGCTCCTGCCCGGCGGCCTTCTCCAGGTCAACAGTGATAGCGCTACTCCCGCGCAGTGAGGACAGCTCGGCAGCGATCAAAGCCCGTTGTGCCACGGTGAGCTGCCGTCGATAGAGGTTCAGAGAGAGGACATAACCCAGGGCATCATCTCCTGTGTATTCCTCTGTTCGGGGTTCGATCAGCAGATCCTTGCAAACGCGGTATCGGTTTCGCCCATCAAGGATCTTTCCTTCATGGAGAACGATCGGGGCACGCTGTCCGTTGGTATCGATATCTTCAAGCAGGGCTTCGTAGTCATCACCAATGATTAGCGGAAATAGCTGAGCGTAATCGTGAAACTCCAAATCATAGCTTTGCATAAGCAGCTTCTCGTTCCATGTTCATCTAGGAACGATAAGTCGAATACATACATAAATGACGCTTTTTCAGGTCGTTTTTGCGTCTGAATTTGCGATCATTTTGTTGACCTGTCGTCGATATTCACGCAAAAAAAACCCTGCCATTTAAGCAGGGGTTGTGATCTACAGAAGCCCAGGACAATAAATCTAAATCAATATTAAATCTTCTCTTGAAGTTGGCTTATTAATTCCTCGAGAGCTTCTTGATCTGGTTTTGTGTCAACGAATCTAAGCGACTTGTCTGAAAGGACTTCCATGACACCCCATTTCAATTCATGTAAATCCTGGCCCGGCTCCGGTGGCGTCTCCCAGTAGGGAAAGCTTCTGACTACATGAGGCGGCATCTTTGTGATCATGGCTGAATCTCGGTATTTTCTGTCAAGGCAAAGGCTGCATGCTAATCAGTGTATAAATATACAGTTCTGCACCACCACACAAAAAACGGCGTCAAAAGTTCGTCATCTTTTCAGCTCGTAAACTGGTTGCAGAACGGCAACACCTATAAAAAAGTTGTCTCATAGCACAGCATAAGCTAGGGCCATGCCTACAGCAAACATTAGGCCATCACTGACCATTTAAGGCGTGATAAGTTTCATTAATTTGATGCTTTTTGAGTTTTTTGACCGCCGTAAGCTCGATCCCTTCCTACAGAAGGAAAGTGAGCTGGCTGTGGTTGAAGCATAGGTTATCGCGGAGATCTATGTAGATCATTTCCTGTCCGGAGCCTGGGACAGCGCGTGGACAGCCTCCCTTGGAGCTTCTGTGCTAGGCCTGCGGCTCTCGGCCTACTCTCCGTGCGTACTCAAGCAACCAGAGTAGCGAATGATCTGGGCGGTCAATTGCGATTCCTGCAAAGGGGTGCGCTTGTGAGCTTCCTGGATATCGATTTCAAGCGCCTCGACCTCAGAGCATGGCATCGGCCTCGGTTCACTCACACTCACTCACTGACACCTTCGGCCTTAGCCAGCCTTGCCTACGCACCTCCCCCATCGCCGCTTCCAGCTCAGGAATCGAGGAGATGTCGCAAGACACCGTTGGCTTTTTTCCTTTGCGGTCTGTGGGCAACTGCAATATGACTTGCTCAGGATCGCTTAGAGAAACCTGGAATTTTATGCTCGGAAGCCCGCTGAAGATGATGCTCGCCTTCGTTAGGTTCAACTCAGCTGAAGCCTGCCGCACCTCACCTTCGTGCTCATACGCCAGCGAGATACGGTGTTTGGTTGAATTGCTCATAGATAACCCCTGGCGCTTGGTCTGCGCAAATTTGCGTGACGCTTAATGCTTTGTTTTGAGCCCGCGCCTCGCCGCGGATGAACCGATCTTCGCTGCTCAACATGTGAATCCGCGCGGGGGCTGAACACTTCAGCCAGTGCTCTGAAATCACTGAAAACAGCTCGATACGGCTTAGGCCGAGCAAATGCTCAGGCTCAATCTTTGGCAGCTGTGCGAGAGCGGTGAATCGTGTCTGCGGTTGCACCACTCTGAGTTCTGGTTGCGCGACTGCGGTTGCCATATATCCCTATCTCGAAGTCTGAAAAACCATATTCTGTCATGGCACTTCGCCTTCGTGTTCACGTTTTCTAACCAGTTTCGCGTCTGAAATCATTCATTACAATATAATTGATAATCATTCGCTTGCAATGAGGGAGCGATCTATGGTCTTCAAAAAGGCCTCAAATTGTTCAGCCAGCCGCTTCGCGTCGACAGTTTTCTCGCATCGAAGCTCGAACTTTTTCCCATCTACACGAACCTTGCCTATCCCACTGATCTCTTTGTCGGTGAACTTGCTCGGCGTTTTCTGCTGATCACGCGAGGCAACCTCCTTCGCTAACCACCGAAGAGCATGTTCCTGCGTCCATTGATGATCGCGCATAGAGGTAACTGCTTGCAGAAGCAGCGCCGGCTCGGTACGACTGAATTCAATGAAGTCTTTTGCCCATTTCCCACCGATAAGCCCTGGATTCGTGTCGAGTATCGCTCGAACCTCCTCTGGCAGATCCATTAGGAGAAGGCATCTGCTAACTATCGAATGGTTGACCCCTACTCTGCGCGCCAGAGCACGAATCGAACTTTCTTCCCCAGCTCGCATAATCGCGGCATAGGAACGACCGCGCTCATACTCGGTTAGAGCTTCCTGTCCCTCGTTGTCGGTCAAGGCCAGGATTTTCGCCATTGCATCCGTAACGGAGCGAACATAGGCGGTGACGGTTTCTCTGCCCAGCAGCTTGTGAGCACGCCAACGACGCTCGCCGCCGATCAGCTCATACGCTCCTTCCCCTATAGGACGAACCGTCAACGGCTTTACCAGCCCAACAGAGGCGATCGAGTTCGCCAGATCCTCAATAGCAGCCTCGCTGAAGGTCAGGCGAGGCTGAAAGGGAGATACCCGAATCGACTCGACCCTTACTTCAGCGAGGACGCCGCTATCACTTGCGGCAAGAGATTCATCGCTATGGCCTGGCGTTGGAGCTGCAACCGGGGTTGGAACTGGAGCGCTGTCCTCCTGTTCCGCCCTTTGCGCTGCGAGCATGTCTGCAACGGAAACCCTGAGATTCGGCTCAGCAATTTCCGCTGGCGGGCGAACCCCGGTGACCCAAAGAGGGGGGGTCTTTTTTTGACCTGGGTAATCCTCCGACTTGGCCATACTTCCTCCGAAACCTAGTGGTGGTGCTCCGAGCACCACTCATATTCTCAAGTTATAAGTGGTGCTCCGAGCACCACCATTTTCTGAACTCGCTGAGTGGTGCTCCGAGCACCACTCAAATCTAACGGCTCTGGTGCTCCGAGCACCACCTCAAATCACTGAGCGGCCAGATCGCGTATTCGTTTCAACGCCTCACCGAAAACACTGCGCATCGAGTCAATAGTCTTGGAAGAGGCACCTTTCCAGACCAGCAGGGGAACGCCTTGATCAAGCGCTTTACCGTAATCCTCGGAGTAATAGAGTTTTTCTTCAGATACCCGACCAGGGAAAAGATCGTTCAGGACGACCAGGTTGTTGAGGATGCGTTTGCGGTTGCGGATGAACATCGTAGGGATAGCGAGCACTCCCGGAGAGCGGCGATATGCTTTCGCAAATCGAACCATCCAGTCGTTTAGCCGCATCAGCGCCCTGAATGAAAACTTATCCATCCGTACAGGGCAGAGCACAAAGTCGCTGGCAACAATGGAGTTCTTGGTGAGCCTGGAGGCGGTAGGCGCGTTGTCGAACAGAATCACATCATAGGAGGAGATATCGACACCTGGGATTTCTCCGCTACGCGCCCGCTCAAGCCACCCTGCATACCAGAAGTCCATATTGTTTTCGGCATCGAGTGCCACGGCCAGGTCTTCCAGATATGCATCGGCAGGAATCAGGTGTGGCCCGTTCTCACCGAATGGCTTCTTGACGACTTCCTCGAAAGTCATCGGATCAAAGCATCTCACCCGGAGATCGGGACTCAGGAGGCTGCCAAAATGGCCGGCGACATAGCGATCTGCTGGTATTCCCATCGCCTCGAGATCTGATAGTGCGAGATCTGGATCGTAGCCAAACACGCTGGACGAATCGCCCTGAGGATCGTTATCAACGCAAAGCACCCGCAGACCTGCAAGCTGAAGGAATACAGCAAAGTTGACTGAGGTTGTCGTCTTTCCGGTACCGCCTTTCTGCACGAACGTTGAGATAACAATCTGCCGAGGCAGTCCCTTTGCGTAGCCTTTCGCTCGGCGAAGCGCAGCGATGTCAAAAATATCGCGAAGCGTATAAGCCCTTGAGGTGACAGTTCCTCGCGGAACCCGGCGAATCTCGATGCCGTTTTCGTCTTCAATATCTTTGAGGCGACGGGTGGTAAGGCCGAAGCAGTCGGCCGCGAACTGGGGAGGATAGAGGAGGGCGTCGAAGTCGGTGTAGTTGACCGTTTCTTCTTCAAACTGCTCGCTTGACTGCTGCATGACAATCCCTGCATTTGCTGAATACAGGGGGATGATAATACGTAACGCCATATTTTCAAGGCTAAATCATGGTACGGGCCTTTTTTCCGCTGCTTATCCCGAACTGATGGCTAGGTATCCTGCCGATCAGTTCGGGTTTATGGCTGTTTTTTATGGTTTGAAGCGAACTGGTTTTTGTATGGAAAGAGGAGGGCTGTTCTGTGAATTAATTAGGCGTACTGTTTTTGAGCTTGGGTGCGTGCGCGTTTGAAGTCGGCGCTGATGTAATTGACTGTGAATTGGGTGTCCAGGGGATGCGATTCGACAACCACCTCGGTGGAGCCAGACAAGAAAGTCACGTTCTCAAAGCCAAGGCTGGATTCATCAGTGCTGATTTGCAGCTGGCTCCTCAAGCCATTCAGCACCTCCTCCAGGTGGAGCTTGTCAGCTTTTACCGTAGCGACATCCAGGACCCCTTCAGCGTTGAAGGCCAGCTGAATGTCAGTGACACCCTCGAGGTTGACCTCCCACTCTGAAAGGTTAAGTACCGGCCCGCCGGTGTAGGAAGTACCAATCTTGTCGATGATGGTGTAGTGCTGCTGGACGTCTACGATCGTCGTAACGCCTACAGCTAGGCTTACCGGCTCCGGCGCTATAGCAGTCATGCTGAGCAGATAAGCTGCGACGCCCGCGAAAGCGGCAGTATTCATTGGGTTCCTCCAGGTCGTGTTCGGTTGGGATCATTTTCTCCTCGCCGACCTGGTGGGTGTGCTGCTTTCGAACCGAATTGTCGTCGGAAAAACGGCCCTCGGATTCTGAGTCTGCTTTTGGCTTTGGTTTTGGCCTTTGCTTCTCAACCTTCAGAAAATCAGCTTTTCAGTTTTAAAAGCCTTTTAATTGTTTTTCTCTTGTTGTTCTCTTGTTTTTAGAAGGCTGGAGCCCTTGTGCCACGGGGCCTCCAGAGGACTATCGACTACAAATTACGGCATTGCGACTACAGATTCCGGCTTTGCGACTATGGATTACGGCTGATGCGACTACAGATTCCGGCTGTGACGACTACAGATTCCGGCCGTTATCCACAGGCCAGATGAAGGCCCTGGGCTGCGTCTAACGACTACAGATTCCGGCTGTTGGGTTGTGCACATAGCACGATTTTGAGTTTTTATGGCTCGATTTCAAGCCATTTTGTGCTTTGAATTTGCCAGACTGGCCTTTGCCTACGGCAAAAACTCTGTAACTCCTTGTTTTTAAAGGATATTTATGTTTATTCGCCGTTTCTTTGACGTTTCTCGATGTTTTGCCCCAATCCTGCGTGGAATCGCCAATAAATAGTCTTTCCTGTCCTCACCTGAGCCTATCGACTACAGATTACGGCTGCGATAGCAGCCATTTGCTCGATACGACTACAGATTACGGCTATGCCTGGACGGCCTTTGCCCGTAGCAGTGCCACCAAATTCTTTGCTATCGACTACAGATTACGGCTGCGGATCGAAGGTGCCGCGGACCATCGACTACAGATTACGGCTGTTGTACGGGGTGGACGGAAGCCTATCGACTACAAATTACGGCTGCTATCTATCGACTACAGATTCATGCGATGCCGAGCCAAGTGAACAGGCGGTGATCTGCGGGGCCCGTGGTTACTGGGGTCGAGAGATTAAAAAATTCCTGGGTATCGACTACAGGGGAAACTCTCTGTAGGGTTTCGTTACTAATCGTAGGGCCAGTTATGTCCAATTTACCCAAACCTACCAAGCCGGAACCTAAGCCGCTCCGGGTCACGAAATCCAATACGCTGATTACCGCATCGTACCGGCTGACTCTCAACGAGCAGCGATTGATCCTCGCGGCTATTAGCAAGCTCGATCCAAGAAGGCCCATGCCGAAAAAGGTGTCAGTGTCGGCCGTGGACTATTCGGATATCTACGGCGTCCAGCTCAGGCATGCCTATGAGCAGATGAAAGTGGCAGCTGATGAGCTATACGAGCGCGATATCAAGACCTTTGACGGGTCTGGAATGGAGCGAAAGCGGTGGGTTGATCGGGCCAAATATCTGGATGGTGAAGGTCGCGTTGAATTGTCGTTCACCATCCATGTCATGCCCTATCTCACGATGCTGTACAGCAAAGTGACCAGCTATGATCTACGGCGCGTTGCCTGCCTGGACTCAAGCCATTCGTTCCGGCTATTCGAGATGCTGATGCAGTTTCGGAAGACTGGATGGGCCTACATCGAGGTTGAAGCCTTGCGGGTCGCCCTTGGCTTGTCGGATGCCTATCAACGATTCAACAACCTTCGCCAGAGAGTCATAGATCCGGCAGTTGAGGAGCTGAAGACTAAGAGCAATCTGGATGTCAGCTACGAGTTGAGGAGGGAAGGGCGGAAGGTGATCGCAATCAAGTTCACCTTCTGTGACCTCGCACAGCTCCCGCTTAATCTGGAACTTGACCCTGAAGATCTTCCCCCGCTTCCTGAGTATGACCCTGCCGAAGAAAGCGAATGGCTGATCACGAAGCCTTTGGGTGAGTTGGCTGAAGCACAAGAAGCCGGTCTGCTGTTCGCTGTTTCGGCAGAGGAAGGAGAGCAACCAGATTAGCTTGCGTCGTCATCTGACGACCGTTTGTGCCTTTGTGAGCAGTGTCGCCGGTGCCGGTTTTTTCCGCTTAGGTATTCGAATCGTCATTTGCCGTCCTTTTGGTGCCACTTCCACAAAAAACCCGCCTTAATGGCGGGTTTTTCTTGGCCCGGTCTGGGGCGCGCAGCGCTCAGTAATTAGGTACAAGCGTGAAGAGGCTTCGCCGCCATTGGCATACATCCTCGCCTGATGCTCGGCCTGCATTTTTGAGCGCGTCGAAGACGCTCAGGGCAAACGACATTGCAGCCTGGTCGTCTTCGTGGAGGTCGACAATCACAACCGGAAACTGGTCGCCGTCATCAGCATCAGGTGTTGCTATGGCGACTGTCTGAATCCCCCAGGTGATGCCGTCATCGTAAGGTTCTACAACAAATCGCTTGAGCCGGCGAATCATGCCGTCACGAATCATCTGAATCAGATCGGTGCATACCGGCTCCGATTGGCGCTGCTGGAAAAGTTGGATGGCTGTCATAAGCTACGGCTCCCTTGATCTGCATTCATCCTGCCAGCAGTCCCGTAAATCCCAAACGGAATTCCCCTGGCTTTGTTCGGCATCGGATTGGCGGCGAACCCTAGCATTCTTTTTTCCCTTGGTTGGGCGTGCCATTCCCCGCGGGTGGTGGCGGAAGTTCAACAAGGGAGGGAGTGGCTACGCAAAATGCTGTTTGCATGCCAGAAACATCGCCGTCCCAACACTCGCATTCGGCATCCCAAGCTTCTCGATCAAAGTGGAAGATTGTCCCAAGATCAACAGCCCCATCCAGGGTGGCGTATGTCCCGCTCAAAGTTCCGTTGATCAGCACCGCGTAGCAATCGTCGCCGATTTGCAATGCTTTCCCTGGATTGGCTTCAAGAAGACGCTGATAGGAAGCAAGGGTCTCGTCGTAAGTCATGGTTGCTGCTCTGATTCCGGGTGTGAGAAGACATTGCCACCTCTCCAGGAATACCCAAATCCTGTAGATGGCAGAGCTAGCAGCCCCTGCTTGGGTTTGTGCGTGGCTATGCAACCATGGAGGCATATCAGAACGGAGATCCAAGGGATGAACTTCACCCACGAACAGGGGCCTGCGATTAACTCGTTGGCCCGTATCGTCAAGCTTGTGGCTTTTGCTGGAACTGGGAAGACCACCACGCTTGTTGGCTATGCCAAGGCTCGGCCTCAATGCCGTCTGCTCTACCTCTGCTACAACAAAAGCGTCGAGATTGCTGCCAAGCAAAAGTTTCCGCCGAACGTGACGTGCAAAACAGCCCACGGCTTGGCTTATGCGTCGATCGGATCGAAGTACAGACACAAGCTCACGAGCAACCTGCGCCTGACCGACATCGCAAGAATTATCGGCTCACAGAACTGGGAATTGGTGCGCAGCGTGCAAGAGACGCTGAACAATTATTTGGCCAGCGCGGATGACGACATCGAGCTATGTCACTGCCCCGTCAACAAGCTCAAAACGGAGCGAATGAAGCGCGCCGCCGGCAGCATCGTAGAGGGAGCCAGGCAGCTTTGGTTGCAAATGTGCGACATCCAAAACGAGGCTGCGAATATCACTCACGATGGCTATCTCAAGCTTTGGGCACTCTCGAAACCAAATCTGCGGGATCGTTACGATATTGCGCTTGGAGACGAGGCACAGGACATCAATCCAGTGATTGCTGGTGTGCTTGCGCAGCAGGCGGCATACGGAATGGGCGTAGTCGTTTGTGGTGATGGCCATCAGATGCTGTACCGCTTCAGGGGGGCCGTAGATGCTCTCAATGCAACCTGGCTCGACAAAGCGGAAGTCCACTACCTCACTCAGTCGTTTCGGTTCGGGTCTGCCGTTGCGCACGTCGCAAACATGGTTCTCGCGTTCAAGGGTGAATCCCGCCAACTGGCTGGGCTTGGCGGCGAGACTCGTGTTTCCAAGGCACTACCTGCTGACCTTGAACATCGCACCGTACTGTGCCGGACGGTGGTTGGAGTGATCGAGACGGCGCTGGCCAATGTAGAGACTGGTGCAAAGATCTACTGGGTTGGTGGGATCGAGGGTTACAACCTCCAGGATCTTGAAGACCTACATGCGCTATCGAAGGGGTGGCGTGACCGAGTGAAGGGGAAAAAACTCCTCCAGGAATATCCTGATTACGATCTCTACAAGCAGATTGCCGATGAAAGCCAAGACCCTGAGATGAACCGCTCGATCAAGATCATCGAGCAGTACAGCGCGGATCTCCCGGAGTTGTTTGCCAAGCTGCGGCGCAATGCGGTCACTGATGAGCTTGAAGCCACCATCACCCTCAGCACCGCGCATCGTTCGAAGGGCTTGGAGTGGGATGTGGTGCAACTGGCTGAGGATTTCACCTTCGATCCATTCAATCCAGAGAACGAAAAGGAACCATGGATTGATGAGATGAACCTCCTCTACGTCGCGTGTACCCGCGCCATGCGAGTTCTTGCTGTCAACTCGACGATGTTGGAGATCATGAAAGAATTCGTCGACCGGCGTGACGGCCGCAAGCCAAATACCCCGATGGTTTTCAGGAAGAAACAGGTGGCTGCCGCGTAGTGCTCCTCGAGCATTCTTCGACTTTTGAAAATCACCCACTGATCACAGGAGATATTTTCATGCCCATTTCCAGCGACCAGGCAGCTTTGCTTCAGCAGCTGCGGAATCAAGGCTATGTAGTCTTGCTCGTTGAGCCGAGCGAAACTGAACACATCAGTCGAGAAAGGTTGGAGAGCCGTTTGCGGGCCGATGCTGCGGATCACATTGAGGATCTGTTGTCCCTTGAGGCAGTCCAAATTCGTTGAGCTGACACGTAGCAAAAAAAAGCCCGTTTCGAACGGGTTTTTTTATGAGCGGATTTTGGGATACTCGATAATACCACCCCTTCAATCGCGAGATCGCTTTTCGCACCCTCGGCGTCGCTCCTGGTTAACATGGTGCGGAGGGGGAGGAGGGCATACGGTATAGCCGTAGTGAAGGGGTGGTATTATGAGGAATCCTAGATGACTGACGCAATTGTCTCCGCTTACGAGCGCTTGGTCGAAACCGTTGAGGCTTTCAATGAGAAGTGGCCCGCATTGGTTGTCGGCGGGATGATATGGCGCATCCCGCTCCTCACTGAACAGAGGACGCCATCTCGAATTAACGTCCAGGTACTGACAGGAACTGACGCGATCAAGGCCGCTGTAGAGGCGTTACGCGAGTTTGAGCGCGATCTCGGCCAGGCTCCAGGTACCGTGCTGCGTTTGCCGGGGTACTTTATCCTCTCCGGATCGATACTCGATGAGGGCAGGGCGGTGAACCGCTGCAAGAGCGAGCTGGTGGATGCGATCGAGGCTGAGCGAGTGTTTCGCAACGTTGCCGTCAGCCGCCGTTCCCACATCATGCGCCAGGCCCTGGGGAAAAATTTCTCCCTCAACCAGCTGAAGCGCGCAATCCAGGTTTTTGATGCTGCCCCAAGACAGATCACATTCACCTGGGCCGGTCACACCTCAGGAAAAGAGCGTGTCACTGTTGGCCACGTCCGTGAGGTGCTGCTCGCCGAGGCCCATGAAAAATCTATGGCCACCGGCGAGCCGGTGGTGAATAGCCCCCAGTGGATCGATCTGCGCAGCATTGCGAATATGGCTGAAACCGATATGCTGGATGTGCCAAAGCCCATCGCTCCGCATCCGCGGGCCATGCTGTGGTTTTCCGAGCGCAGCCGGTATGACGCAATGCTGCATGCCAACCTTCCATTCTTCGTACTCGATGGGCAACCCGCTGCAAGGATCGTTGGCCTCAAGAACTTCGATAGAGACTCGCGATCAGCAAAACGACCAGACGTAAAGCAACGGTTGCCGGCACTCCCTGGGGGGCGCTTTTTCGTAGCCTCATCCACTGCGGACCCAGTTGCTCAGGAGCCCGGCGCGCCAGAGACACCTGAGGTGCTATCGACGTACCGAGAGTCAGTAAAAGGCGTCGTTGATCAGTAGACTTACCCTTTATAAACAACAGCTTAGACTTCTTATAATCTTTGTTATGTTAAATTCGGTAGCAGCCTAATAATTAGGATGCGTCCTTTAGCCTCGCGCTTTGATGCTCTACCCAAATAGCTGGTGAACCACGTACGCTCTGCTGAGGCCGCTTGCATTCCGCCAGCTGCCTGAAATGGAGATCGAGAAGATGATGATTGATGGCGTTGAGAAACGAATTGAAGCCGGCGTGAATACGGCCCTGGACATGGTTGAGGTACTGGTTGCAGCTGGCCAGCCCCTCAAAGCTGCGATTGCCACCTCGCGAATACTCACGATGGAAGTTGTCCGCGAGTCTCTGGCAAAGAACCTGGCGAACAAAAGCGGCTCGGTGATTACTCACACCTTGGCCACTACGCCAGCCCATTCTGGTCCGGTACCGGCCCAGCACACTGCAAAAACGAAACAGCATCAGACCGTTGATTGATCATCGAGGCCGGCCGGGAGATCTTCACGATACACCCGGCCAGGCACGCAAAACTCGCTCCCTCACCTCACGCTTCCCGTCAGCACGGGCTGTAACGACCGCACAGCGCCCTGGAGGCTCAGGAAGGGTTAACCTGGCCCTGAAGGCTACAAAACCGCATATCCCCTCCGAACGGCCCTTATCGGCAGTTTCCGGCCCGTTTGAAACCCGCAGCTTCGGCGTCCGCAGCGCTCGCAAACTCTACCCGGTTGCGCGTTCCGACTTTTTCATAGCTCGGACAGCCCACTGGCAGGTGGTAAACATTGCTATTGCGGTTGCCAATCACCGGCGAAAGCGAGCTGGAGGCGTATCCACCAGATACCTGGTGCTGAACTGGTTCGCTCCGAATGGCCTGTGCCATTGTGCCCGCTCCCTTCACTCGCATACCGAGATTCCAGGATCTTTCACCTGTTACGAATGGGTTGCTATGCCCCATTACTCTGGCGATCCGCCGGTCACGCTCCTGTTCCCACGCGCTCACCGGGTATTGACGATCCCAGGCCATCAGCAACTGCTGTTGTGCTCTGGACATCGATAGCCCGTAACGGTCGTGCATGTAGAAGTAGATTCGGGCTACCGCGCCCTTCACCTGGTCGCGAGGCTCTGTCACGCGCTGCTGAAAATCTGTTCTGGTCGGGCAAGCGCCGTATTGCATCGGTGTTGAGGGTAAAACGCCATAGCGAAAATTGCTTCGGTCAGCATTGACCTCGCCAACACTCACCGCAAGGTTGTGCATGTCGGCTTCCATTTTGCGAAATACCGGATCGGTATCGATGCAGTTCTTGCGCCCCCCGTTCTGCCAACACTGCCGCTGGCTGCCGAAGGCGTATGCTGGCAAGACGTGCTCCCATTGGGGTCGCCTCAGAAAAGGGATTTCAAAGTACGCTAAGCCAATTGCAGTCGTCGTAACGGTCTGAATTTTCCCGCACCAACCTTGGTGTTGCGGCGCCACAGGTAATCACCGGTCAGGTTGATGTGCTCCCACCCCAGCGGCGACAGGTACTGCAATAGCGATTCATCGACTGCGTGACCATGTCCGTGCAATGCGTTGGCGGACCGCTCGAGGTAAACGGTGTTCCACAGCACTATGGCAGCGGTCACCAGGTTGAGACCGCTGGCCCGGTAGCGTTGCTGTTCGAAACTGCGGTCACGGATTTCGCCCAACCGATTAAAGAACACAGCTCTGGCCAGCGCATTGCGCGCTTCGCCCTTGTTCAGCCCAGCATTCACGCGGCGGCGCAGCTCAACGCTTTGCAACCAATCTAAAATAAACAATGTGCGCTCGATGCGCCCCAATTCGCGCAGGGCGACGGCCAGGCCGTTTTGACGCGGATAGCTGCCGAGTTTCCTGAGCATCAACGAGGCTGTTACGGTGCCCTGCTTGATCGAGGTGGCTAGCCGCAGGATTTCATCCCAGTGGGTACGAATGGCTTTGATATCCAGCTTGTCTTTGCTAATCATCGACTTAAGCCCGTCATAAGTCATATTGCCCTTGGGGATGAACAGCTTGGTGTCGCCCAGGTCACGGATACGCGGTGCGAAGCGAAAGCCGAGCAGGTGCATCAGACCAAAGACGTGATCGGTGAAACCTGCTGTGTCGGTGTAGTGTTCCTCAATGCGTAGGTCGGCTTCGTGATACAGCAGGCCGTCTAGCACATAGGTCGAGTCGCGCAGTCCCACGTTGACTACCTTGATATGAAATGGCGCGTATTGGTCGGAAATATGTGTGTAGAACGTTCGCCCTGGGCTGCTGCCATATTTCGGGTTGATGTGACCGGTGCTCTCGGCTTTGTTTCCCGTCCTGAAATTCTGGCCGTCTGACGAGGACGTGGTGCCATCTCCCCAATGCGTGGCAAAGGGATGCCGTAACTGCGCGTTTACCAGCTCCGCCAGTGCTGTCGAATAGGTTTCGTCACGGATATGCCAGGCTTGCAGCCAGGACAGTTTGGCGTAGGTAGTGCCAGGGCAAGACTCGGCCATCTTGGTCAGGCCCAGATTGATCGCATCGGCCAAGAGGGTGGACAGCAGTAGGTACTTGTCTTTGGCTTCGTCGCCCGATTTCAGGTGCGCGAAGTGCCGGGTGAACCCCGTCCACTCGTCCACCTCCAACAACAATTCGGTGATCTTGATGTGCGGCAGCGCCATCGCAGTTTGGTCAATCAGCGCTTGCGCGGTCTCTGGTACTGCCGCATCCAGCGGAGTGATCTTCAAGCCAGACTCGGTGATGATGGCATCCGGAAGATCGTTGGCTAACGCCATACGGTTGACGATGGCAAGCTGCGCTTCCAGCAGAGTCAGACGGTCATGCAGGTACTTGTCGCAGTCGGTGGCCACGGCCAGTGGTAATTCACTGGTCTGCTTGAGACGGGCGAATTTTTCGGGTGGTACCAGGTAGTCCTCAAAATCCTTGAATTGACGCGATCCCTGCACCCAGATATCGCCGGAACGTAGCGCGTTCTTCAGTTCCGACAGCGCGCACAACTCGTAATAGCGTCGGTCGATACCGACGTCAGTTATCACCAGTTTCTTCCAGCGTTTCTTGATGAAGCTGGTCGGGGCATCAACGGGAACCTTGCGGGCGTTGTTGATGTTCATTGCGCGCAACACCTCAATACCATCGAACACGTCCTTGGCCGCGGGCGCAGCCCGCAGTTTGAGTACGTCGAGAAATTGCGGCGCATAGCGGCGCAGCGTGGTGTAGCTATCACCAATGTGATGCAGGAAATCGAAGTCTTCGGGCTGCGCGAGCTTTTGCGCTTCGGTGACGCTCTTGGCAAAAGCATCCCAGGACATGACAGCTTCGATGGCGGCAAACGGATCTCCACCGTTTTGCTTGGCATCCAGTAGGACTTGGCCGATGCGTCCATAAAGGCGCACCTTGGCGTTGATCGCTTTGCCGGATGCCTGGAACTGTTTCTGGTGTTTATTCTTGGCTGCGTTAAACAGCTTGCCCAAGATACGATCGTGCAGATCGATGATTTCGTCGGTGACGGTGGCCATACCCTCGATGACCAGCGCCACAAGGGTGGCGTAGCGCCGCTGCGGCTCGAACTTAGCCAAGTCAGCGGGTGTCATTTGGCCACCTTCACGGGCGATTTTGAGCAGGCGGTTTTGGTGAACCAGCCGCTCAATGCCTGCAGGCAGATCAAGAGCCTGCCATGCTTTTAGGCGTTCGATATGTTCAAGCATGTGCCGCGAGTTCGGTTTAACCGGCGACTGGCGAAGCCAGGCCAACCAGGTGGTCTGGCCTTTATCTCGGCGCTTGAGCAGGCCGTCGAGGCAACCGAGATGTGTATTCGAAAGAGGCTCGGACAAGGTTTCGTAAATGCGCCGGTTGGCACGGGTGATTGCCTCAGCACAAATGCGCTCGATGACGCTTAGTGATGGAAGCAGTATGTTTTTTTGTCGTAACCCTTTGACCAATTCCGTCGCTAACACGAAGCCTTTATCGGACTGCCATGCCAATTCATCCAGGCTATGAACACAGGGACGATAATGCCGTGTTGTGAATGGCTTAAAGTCAAAAAGCGCTTGTAATTCCAATAGGTGCTCGCGACGCGTCTCGGCGCGTTGCCCATAATCCGCCCATGCTTCAGGCGGCACCTTCAACTGCGTGGCCACCAAACGCAGCAATGGCGCGAATGGTTCTTCATCCACCGCAAGCGTTACGCCGGGATAGCGCATGTAACAGAGTTGTACAGCGAAGCCCAGCCGATTCGCAGACCCGCGCCGTTGACTAATGAGGGTCAGATCGGCGTCGCTGAAAGAGTAGTGACGAATCAGGTCATCTTTGGAGTCTGGCAACGCCAGTAAGCTTTCCCGCTCGGCGACGGAAAGAATCGAACGACGTGGCATACAGTCTCCTTTCTCATAAGTTTGTGGACACGGTAAAGTGATCCTCCCAAGACGTCTATTAATTCGTTTATCGCTACTTCATAGACGGAAGATCTAAAAATCGACTTATGAGACATTTTGCCATGCGACTTTTTGGTTATGCCCGCGTCTCCACCAGTCAACAGTCCCTTGATGTACAGATAAAGGCGCTCAAGGCTGAAAACGTCAGAGCAACCCGAATTTTTACCGACAAGGTATCTGGCAGTCACGTGAACCGCGAAGGCCTAAGGATGCTCCGGCTCAAGGTCGAAGAAGGTGATGTGGTCCTGGTAAAAAAACTCGACCGGCTCGGTCGCGATACCGCGGACATGATCCAGCTCATTAAGGAGTTCGACGACATGGGCGTGGCCATCCGATTTTTGGATGACGGCATCAGCACAGAGGGAACCATGGGCAAAATGGTGGTGACCATCCTGTCAGCCGTGGCTCAGGCCGAACGCCTGCGGATACTGGAACGGACCAACGAAGGTCGTTTGGAAGCAAAGGCCAAGGGCGTGAAGTTTGGCCGCAAACCTACGGTGGACAAAGCCGAGGTATTCACGCTCCACGGTCAGGGTATCAGTGCGATGGAAATTGCCAAACGACTGAAGATTGGTCGCTCGACGGTCTACAAAGTGCTGGCATCATAAGTTCATCTGACAGACGCGTGCTGTCAGCCCCGCCCATGCTTAGCGTACTTTAAAATCCCTTTTCTGAGGCGCCCCCACCTGCAGCTATTGCTCAAGGGTCATTGCCTTTGGCGTGGCAATGGCTTGGAGCACTATTTTGCGCCAGGCGAACTATTGGTGATCAACCCGGATGACCGCGCGGAGCTGACTTATTCGGAGGAGTGCGAGAAATTCATTGTCAAATTGCCCTCGGTTATCATTGATAGCGCATGCAATGAGCTCAATTGGCAGAAGCCGAGTGGAGGTATCCGTTTCCCCCCCCGACATAGCCTGCAGCAGCTTAATGGCTTCATCAATCTAATCGGACTGGTTTGTGACGAAGCGGAACATAACATGTCGATGACCTTGGTGGCGGAGCACTACACGAAGATCATCGCTACCAAGCTGCTCGAGACGCTCAGCAGCAATGTCAGCCGCAAAGGCTTCGTCGAAGGCAACCCATGTTTCGAGCGAGTCGTTCAGTTCATTGAGGAAAATGTCAAACGGAGTATCAGCCTTGAGCAGTTAGCGGAGCTGGCGCTGATGAGCCCACGCTCCCTCTACACCATGTTCGAGAAGCATACCGGCACCACGCCCATGAATTACATTCGCAACCGCAAGCTTGAGTGCGTCCGTGCCTGCTTGAGCAATCCCACTACCAATATACGTAGTATCACTGAGGTGGCCCTAGACTACGGCTTCTTACATCTGGGACGTTTCGCCGAGAAATACAGGAGCACATTCGGCGAGCTGCCTTCCGACACCCTGAGTCTACACAAGATGAAGTGCATCGATTCAAGGGAGTCTAGCCTGTCCTCGCTCTTTTGACTGGCTGCTTGTCGGACTTGAGCCCCGCCGTCAGGTAGAGCATCAGATTTTTTTAAAAACCATCGATCACCTCCCTGCCGTTGTCGAGACAGCGCACCAGGGCCGTCCAGCGCTTGAGGCTGTGGTCAAGCGCCTTGGAGATGGCCGTGCCTTCATGGATGCGCTCGCGCTGGGCGAGCATCCAGGTGTGCAGGGTATCGTCGAGAGGTCTGGCCTGTGCGTGGCGTATTCGCGTCGCTCGTCAGGCGGCAGTCACGCACCTCGCGCTCGATGGCGTACAGCTGACCGATATTGGTGCAGGGCCTGTCCGGCCAGCGGGCTCTGGTTGGCCACGTGCAGGCTGTAGAACTCGCGCCGGGCGTGGGCCGCGGGCCATACAGCCGATTTTGGTCACGCCTTCCCCTGCTCGAAGCAGAACTTGTAGGCGGCGAAGTCATCACAGACCAGCTGGCCTCTCCAGTCACCGAGGAAGGCACGGGCATGCTCGCCGGCTCGGCTGGGACTGAAGTCATAGACTATGGCGCGCAGCTCGGCGAACGCGCTGGCAGCATAGGCCACACGTAAACCCGCTGCGTCTTCTTCATGCCGGGCGCAAGCATTTGCACCGGGGTTTCATCGGTCGTGGTAGGGACGGCAGTTACCTGCCGCCCTCCGCTCAGATCCGTACGTGCGGGATAACCGCATAGGGCTCCTGCCTCGGGGTATGTGACGCAAAGAGATCCTCAGGATAACGATGTGCGTTTCCGGGTTTAGGTATGTAGTAGAGGTCAACGAGGCGCCCTTAACATGACCATTGATATTTGAAAGCTTGCCGTCCTAGCTAGACGGCAGACCGCCGAACGAAAACCACCAAGACGTATCAGGTTCCCCGGCGCCGCGTGGCAATTGAAGAAACGCGTTTCGGCAACCGGCTCATCTGCCTCATCAGACAACTCGGCGGTTGACATCAGGATATTCTGACAAAATCAGGAAGTCTTTTTCAGAGTTTCCTTAGGCACCATTACCCTACGCAGGCTGTCACGCTCGAGTAGCCAAGACGCGATGAATGCGAACACGAGACCCCAAAACGGAGCGCCTATATTCAGAATTGGTACACCGGCCACCGACACCACAAAGGCGACCAGAGCACCAAGCGGACACTCGCCGCAAAAGGCGCCTTGGAAAGCGCCCTGCAACGCCCGGATCATGGCCAGTCCGCCGATTAGCCCAATCAAGGCCAGCGGCACCGCCAACGCAACGGCTGTTGCGACCGGTGCAAAAAGGCCAAAAATAATCATTAAGACAGCGAAGACCATGCCGCCGATCCACTGCCGATGCTGCGCGCCGCTGGAGACGAGAATCGCGTTGGTCGGCCCGGTAAGACAGGCGGGCACCGAACCGACCACCGCGAACAGCATCGAGCCCAGCCCGGACCCCACCGTAACGGCCTTCACAGGCGGTGGGTGATCGACCTGCTGCAGTACCGCAAAGCCCTGTGCGTTCTGAATGCCCAGCACAGTTATCATGAGCGGAATGACCATCTCTACCAGAGCCTGCAGCGAGAACTCTGGCATGTACATAATAGGACGCGCTAGGAGCGTTGGCACCACGCCCAGTGGCGCGATGCCGCCCGTAGTCCAAGCTACCGCGCCACCGGCGAGCAGCGCGGCCAGCACCGGCGGCAGTCGGCTCCCTAGCGCTGGCAAGACGGAGAAGAGCATGAATACTCCGAGGCTTACGGTGGCGAGCAGCGCGTTACTGGTAAACGCGGTGACAACTTTAACTCCCAGCGGCAGGAAAACGCCGGCGACCATGCCCATGACGATGGGTATTGGAATGCGGCGCATCACACAGTTAATGAGCCCGCTCCAGCCGAGTAATGTGATGAGTAGAGCAGTTACCCAGTAGGCCCCAATGACTTCCGCAAAGCTCAGGTGGTCGAGCGCCGACGGCAGCAGCAGCGCGCCCGGGATCGTCCAGGCCATCCCTAGCGGCTGCCGGTATCGCCAGCAAAAGTACAGGCTCAGCACCCCACTGAGACCGTAGGCACCGAAGATCCAGGAGGCGAGATCTACATCGCTCAGACCTCCATCACGGCCCACCATGATAAGGATAGCCAAGGGACCCGTCACCCCGAAAAGAAAGGCAGTGATGCCGTTGCTAAGAGCGTGACTATCGAGGCGATTCGACCTGGCTTCTTCAGCACTACCCGCGGTATTCCTTTCCTCTGTTTGCAAAGTCTTTCCTCCGTCAGTAAGAACCTCCCGGAAAAGCCTAGGGATGGTCTGAAGTAGTCAGGTATTTCTGGCTGACTCCAGCCCTTGCCGATTTCAAAACGGTGATTCGGCTAAAAAACGATCAAATCATCCCCTCTTTCCGGATTTATAGCCGGCGCGAGCACCTCGCGCCGGCCATTTCCCGCATTACAGACGCACCTCTCCTGCATTCGTCAGCAAATGTCGGCGCGCCATCCACAGGTTCGACAGCGCGAACAGTGTCACCAACTGCGCGGTGTTCTTCGCCAGGCCACGGAAGCGTGTCTTCACGTAGCCGAATTGGCGCTTGATCACCCGGAACGGGTGCTCGACTTTGGCGCGCACTTGGGCCTTGGATTTCTCGATCTTGCGCTTGGCTTTGTACAGCGCACTGCGCTTACTCAGCTTCTTGTACATACTGCGGCGGGCCGCAATCTGCCAGATCACCTCCCGGCCTTCAGTTCGGTCTGCGACAGGCGCACCTTTAGCGCCGCTCCAAGGCGGCTGAAGTCATCGACCGCCTCGCCGCTATCCAGGGGTAGCAAGCCGGTATTCACCCTCTCGCGGCTACTGTCGAGTTTAATGCCCAGCATTCACAGCAGGTCGACGCCGAAACCGACTGTGCCCTGGGTGTAGCCAGAATTCACTCTGAGAATGAAGCCCTGCGCCCACTCTTCGGCCTTGGACTGCTGGTTGGGGCCCTCAATGTCCGAGAAATCCCGACTGAAATAATAGTTGCGCGCTTGCAGCGTCGCCGTGGTGTCTTCGATGAAACCGCCTTCAGCGGCTAGGGTACTGAGCGGCAGACTGGCGCTCACACACACCAGCAGACGGGTTAGGTTCGGATATTGCTTCATTTTTGACTCGCTCTTTTTTATTGTTTTTTGGAAAGCATATATATGCCACATATTTCCCGCCCACAATTCTCCGTACCGCAAGTGGGCGGCCTTGAAACCACCTCGCTACCCAGACAGGCAACTCGGCGTAACAAACGGACCAGCCGCTCTGCACTTTTCCTCGCTTCAGGCATGCTTAAAATAACAGGCAGTCACTTGCCCGCGCTCTTTGTGGCCGCGTCCCAATGCAGGTCTGGTTCCTCGACCCGAAGTGCCCTTGGGCATCTCCACTTCAGCGTCTGACCTTGCTGGCCAGTTCGCCGCCGATACCGAAGTGGCCCTTGGCCATCTCCGTGATAATCACTCGCACGCTGGTCAGCGGCGCATCCAGGGAGCGCGATATGGCCTCGCTGACCTCACGGATGAGGGTTTCCTTCTGCTCGTCGTTGCGGCCTTCAAGAATGTGGATCTGGGCAATGGGCATGTTGTGCCTCCTGAATAAGAAGGCCGCCCGGGCAGGGCGGCCGAATGGCTCAGATGAAGCGCGCGGAGACGCTGCCAAGCCCCTGATAGCGCACGGTGATGTTGTCGCCCGGCTCCACCGATACCGCAGCCGTGATGCCACCGGTCATGATGAAGGTGCCGGCCGGTATGTGTTCGCCGCGCTCTGCCAGCAGGTTGGCGAGCATCGCCACGCTGGACAGGGGATGACCGAGCACCGCGGCACCGGCGCCGAGCTCCACCACCTCGCCGTTCTTCTCCATCACCACGCCGAGGGTGCGCAGGTCGACCTCCTCGAGGCTGGCCATGCGGCCGCCGGTGATGAAGCGCGTCGAGGAAGCGTTGTCCGCCACCACGCTAATCAGGTCGAACTTGAAGTTCTCGTAGCGCGAATCGATCACCTCGACGGTCGGGATCACGTAGTCGACCGCCGCGATGACGTCGCCGATATGGCAGCCCGGGCCTGTCAGCGGCGCCTTGGTGACCACCGAGATTTCCGCCTCGATCTTCGGGTGGATCAGCTTCGAGCAATCCACGGTGCCGCCGTCCGGCACGCTGAAGTAGTCGGCCAGGAAGCCATAGATGGGCGTTTCCACGCCCATCTGCGCCATCTTCGCCCAGGAGGTCAGGCCCATCTTCAGGCCGACGGTCCGGTTGCCGCGCGCTTCCTTGCGCCGGCGAATCTCCCACTGGATGTCGTAGGCGTCAGCGAAGGTCATCTGCGGATAGTCGTTGGTGACCTTGTGGATGTCGTGGGCCTGCAGTTCGGCGTTTTCCACGTGCTCGGCCAGGGCCAGCACCTGTTCGCGGGTCAATGTACGGTTCATGCATGTTGCTCCTTGCGAGTTGCCAGCAGGTCGAGCGCGACGTCGACGATCATGTCTTCCTGGCCGCCGACCATGCGGCGCCTGCCCAGTTCTACGAGGATGTCGAGCGTCTTCAGTCCATACTTCGCGGCTGCCACCTCGGCGTGGCGCAGGAAGCTGGAGTAGACCCCGGCATAACCCAGGCCGAGGGTTTCGCGATCGACCCTCACCGGACGGTCCTGCAACGGCCGGACGATATCGTCGGCGGCGTCCATCAGTGCGTACAGGTCGGTGCCGTGGTTCCAGCCCATGCGCTCGGCCGCGGCGATGAATACTTCCAGCGGCGCGTTGCCGGCGCCGGCGCCCATGCCTGCCAGCGAGGCGTCGATGCGATCGCAGCCCTCCTCCACCGCGATGATGGAGTTGGCCACGCCGAGACTGAGGTTGTGGTGGGCGTGCATGCCGGTCTGGGTTTCCGGGTTCAGCGCCGCCTTGAAGGCGCGCATGCGGTCGCGGATGTCGTTCATGTTCATCGCGCCGCCGGAGTCGGCCATGTAGATGCACTGTGCGCCGTAGCTTTCCATCAGCTTGCCCTGCGCCGCCAGCTGTTCGGCAGGGATCATGTGGCTCATCATCAGGAAGCCGACGGTGTCCATGCCCAGTTCACGGGCATACTCGATGTGCTGTCGCGAGACATCCGCCTCGGTGCAGTGGGTGGCCACGCGCACCGAGCGGGCGCCGGCGTCATAGGCGGCTTTCAGGTCATGCACGGTGCCGATGCCAGGTAGCAGCAGCACGGTGATCCGGGCGTGCTGGATCACATCGGCGGCGGCCTCGATCCACTCCAGGTCGCTGTGCGCACCGAAACCGTAGTTGAAGCTGGAACCCTGCAGGCCATCGCCGTGGGTCACCTCGATGGAGTCGACGCGGGCCTTGTCCAGCGCGCGGGCGATGTCCTGGACGTTCTGGATCGAATACTGGTGGCGGATCGCATGGCTGCCGTCGCGCAGGGTCACGTCGGAGATATAGAGTTTCTTGCCGGGGTTGAAGGTCATGGCTCGGTCCTCATGCGTTCAGCAGCGACTGCGCCATGCGTTCGGCGGTAGCCAGCGCGGCGGAGGTCATGATGTCGAGGTTGCCGGCGTAGGCCGGCAAGTAGTGGGCGGCACCTTCGACTTCGAGATAGATCGAGGTTTTCAGGCCACTGAATGTGCCGAGCCCAGGGATATGCAGCGGCGCGGATGCGGGAATCATGTCGAACTGCACCTTCTGCTTGAGGCGGTAGCCCGGCACGTAGGCCTGCACGGCGCTGGCCATCTCCTCGATGCTGGCCTCGACCTGTGCCTGGTCGACGGCCTCGGACAGCACGAACACCGTGTCACGCATGATCAACGGCGGCTCGGCCGGGTTCATGATGATGATCGCCTTGCCCTTGGCGGCGCCGCCGATCACTTCGATGGCCTTGCTGGTAGTCTCGGTGAACTCGTCGATGTTGGCGCGGGTCCCGGGGCCGGCGGATTTGCTGGCGATGGAGGCGACGATCTCGGCGTAATGGACCTTGGCCACGCGCGACACCGCGGCCACCATCGGGATGGTGGCCTGGCCGCCGCAGGTCACCATGTTGACGTTGAGCTTGGCGAGGTGCTCTTCCAGATTCACCACTGGCACGCAGTAGGGGCCGATGGCCGCCGGGGTCAGGTCGATCAAGCGGATGCCGGGTTTGGCACGACGCAGCAAGGCATCGTTCCGTACGTGGGCAGAGGCGCTGGTGGCATCGAAGACGAAATCGATGTCGGCGAATTCGGGCAGGTTGATCAATCCTTCGACACCTTCGTGGGTGGTCGCCACACCCATGCGCTGGGCGCGGGCCAGGCCATCGGAGGCCGGGTCGATGCCCACCATCGCGCCCATTTCCAGATGCTCTGCGTTGCGCATCACCTTGATCATCAGATCCGTACCGATGTTGCCCGGGCCGATGATCGCTACTTTGAGTTTCTTGCTCATCAGGCTGTCCTCGATCAGATGAAGCGCACGCTGGCGCTGCCGATGCCGCCGATCTCGACGCGCATGAAATCGCCTGCCTTGACCGGCTCCAGCGGAACCAGCGAGCCGGACAGGATCACCTCGCCGGCCTTCAGGCCGATGCCGAACCGGCCGAGGGTGTTGGCCAGCCAGGCCACGCAGTTGACCGGCGAGCCGAGCGCCGCGGCGCCGGCACCGGTCGAGAGCAGCTGGCCGTTCTTTTCCACCAGCATGCCGCAGGTGACCAGATCGACCTGGCGCGGCGACACGGCCTGGTCACCGAGCACGAACAGGCCGCAGGAGGCGTTGTCCGCCACGGTGTCCTGGATCTTGATCTGCCAGTCCTGGATGCGCGAATCGACCACTTCGAAGCAGGGGATCACGCATTCGGTGGCGGCCAGCACGTCGGCATTGGTCACGCCCGGACCCATCAAATCATTCTTGAGGATGAAGGCGATCTCGCCCTCGGCGCGTGGCTGGATCAGCCGCTCGCTGATCGGCATGGCTTCGCCGCTGTTGTAGACCATCGCGTCGGTGAGGTAGCCGAAGTCCGGTTGGTGCACGCCGAGCATGTTCTGCACGGCCTTGCTGGTAACGCCGATCTTCTTGCCAATCACCCGCTCACCGGCGGCCAAGCGCCGTTCCAGCATACGCAAGGAAATGTGGTAGGCGTCATCGACGCTGATGTCGAAGCCACGGCTGGTCAGCGGCGTGACGGTCTCGCGCTGGACCATCGCCTGGTAGAGCTCGTCGCCGAGCTCGTTGATCAATGTCTTGTCCATATTGGTCTCTCTCAGCAATGGAGGGCGTCGGCCTCGGCGAGGAAGTTCTCGACCAGGCGGGCGAAACGCTCGGCGTGTTCGATCTGGGTCCAGTGGCCGCACTGGCCGAATACGTGCAACTGGGCGCAGGCGATCCATTCGGCCAGGGTCAGCGAGGCCGCCAGCGGAATCACTTGGTCCTCGCGGCCATGGATCACCAGTGTTTCGTGGGGCAAGGCGCGGATGTCCGCTTCGTCGCTGGCCAGCCCGTCGACCCAGCGCTGGCGCGGGGCGGGGAACATCTGCGCGAACGACTCCTGAAAACCGGGGCGGATGCTGGCCTGGTAACGCAGCTCGGCCAACTCGTCGGTGACCAGGCTGCGGTCGTAGGCGAAGGTGTCCATCAGCCGGCGCATGGTGGCGAAGGACGGCTCATAGCCCCACACATCATCCAGGCCCGGGGTGATCGGAAAGCTCACCCCGGCGCTGCCCATCAGCACCAGCCGGCGCACGCGCTCGGGGTGGCGGATGGCCAGGGCCAGGGCCAGGCCGCCACCGAAGGAGTTACCGACCAGATCGGCCTGTTCGATGCCCAGGGCATCCAGCACACCAAGCGCGTGTTCGACCCAGCGCTGTTGGTGGTACTGACCATCGGCCGGGCGTTCGCTGTAGCCGAAGCCCAGCATGTCCGGGGCGATCACCCGGCGGCGCTTGGCCAGCTCGGGCATCACCAGGCGCCAGTTGGCCCAGGCGGTGACGCCGGGGCCGGAGCCGTGGATCATCATTAGCGGGAAGCCTTCGCCGCTGTCGTGCAGGTTGGTGCGATAGCCGGCGGCGAGGATTTCGCGACCGATTTCAGGGCTTTGCTGCGGTGCGTTCATGACCAGGTCCTCAGAGTTTCACACAGATGTTTTTCAGCTCGGTGTAGAACTCCAGCGAGTGCACACCCCCTTCGCGCCCGATGCCCGACTGCTTGCTGCCGCCGAAGGCAGTGCGCAGGTCGCGCAGGAACCAGCTGTTGACCCAGACGATGCCGGCCTCAATCTGCCCGGCGACGCGGTGGGCGCGCGAAGCGTTCTCGGTCCAGATCGCCGAGGCCAGGCCGTAAGGCAGGCTGTTGGCCAGTTCAATGGCTTCCTCCTCGCGGTCGAACGGGCGGATATGGCAGCAGGGGCCGAAGATTTCCTCGGTGACCACCACCGAATTGTCGGCCAGCCCGGTCCAGATGGTCGGCTGCACCCAGGCGCCGCCGGCCAGGTGCGCCGGCATCTCGGGCACACCGCCGCCGGTGACGACAGTGGCGCCGTCATCGACTGCCTGCTGGTAGTAGCTGAGGACCTTCTCGCGGTGCTTGAGGCTGACCAGCGGGCCGAAGTTGCTGCTCGCATCGTCCGGCGGGCCGATCACCAGGGCCTCGGCGCCGGCCTTGAGGCGGGCGACGAATTCGTCGAAGATCGACCGCTCGACATACACCCGCTCGGTGCCCAGGCAGACCTGGCCGCAGTTGGCGAAGGCCGAGCGCAGGGTGCCCTCGATGGCCTTGTCCAGATCGCAGTCGGCAAACACGATGCCGGCGTTCTTGCCGCCCAGCTCCAGCGACACCTGACGCACGCCCTTGGCGGCGGCGCGCATGATGGTTTCGCCGGTGCCGGTCTCGCCGGTGAAGGTGTAGGCGTCGACATCCGGGTGGGCGGTGAGGAAGGCGCCGGCCGAGTTGCCGCCGAAGCCATGCACCACGTTGTACACGCCAGCCGGCACGCCGGCGGCGTTCATCACTTCACCGAGCAGAGCGGTGGTGGTCGGCGTCTCTTCCGAGGGTTTGACCACCACGGTGTTGCCGCAGGCCAGGGCCGGGCCGACCTTCCAGGTCATCAGCAGCAGCGGCAGGTTCCACGGGCTGATCACCCCGATCACGCCCTTGGGCCGGCGCACGCCGTAGTTGAGCGCGCCGGTGCCGTCCGGGGTGGCCATCTCGAAGGCCTCGGTGGGCACGTTCTTCACCAGGTCGGCGAACACCGAGAAGTTGGCCGCGCCGCGCGGGATGTCGATGTGGCTGGCCAGGGATTTGGGTTTGCCGGTGTCCAGGCACTCGGCCTCGAGAAACTCGTCGAAGCGCGCGCTGATGCCGGCGGCGACGCGATGCAGGATCTCGGTGCGCTCGGCCACCGTCATCCTGCCCCAGGGGCCCTTGAGCGCGGCGCGGGCGGCCTTGACCGCGGCGTCGACCTCGGCTTCGCCGGCTTCGTGGATCTTGGCGATCACCTGGCCGTTGGCCGGGTTGACGTTATCGAACAGCTTGCCGCTGGCCGATTCGACGTATTCGCCGTTAATGAAATGCTTGATTTCTTTCATCTGCGCAATCTCTGCAATAAGTCGAACCGGGCCTTCAGGTCAGCACGGTCATGAATCGTTCGTTGAGAATGCGGTCGTGGTAAAAGATCGCCTTGCCCAGTTGGTCGGCGGTCCAGGTCACCGGTTTGTGGTCCGGGTAGTTGTAATCTCCACCGCAGAACACTTCGTTGCGGTTACCGGACGGGTCGAAGAAGTAGATGGTCTTGCCGTGGGTCAGACCGTGACGGGTCGGGCCGATATCGATCGAGGTGTCGGTCATGGAGATCAGGTCGGCGGCGCGAAGCACGTCTTCCCAGGTTTCCAGGAAGAATGAGACGTGATGGAACTTGCCCTTCTCCGCGTGCTGGATAAAGGCCACGTCGTGCGCCTTGGTCGACAGGCTGAGGAACTGGGAGATGCGCGTGCCGTTGTCTTCGATCACCTGCTCGGCCAGGTAGAAACCGAGCACCTCAGTGAACAGTTCGTAGGTCGCCTGCAGTTCGTCGCCGTACATCAGACAGTGGTCGAAGCGCACCGCGCGCATACCCTTCAGGTCACGTGGCCAGGCTTCAGGGTTGACCTCCTCGATGCCCCACTTGCCGGTGTACTCCTTCTCGGCATAGAGCTCGAAGAAATGCCCGGATGGTGCCAGGAAGCGCACCCGACGCCCGCAGTCCTTGAGTTCGCCGGCAGGAATCTCCTCCACCTGGCAGCCGAACTCCAGCAGCTCGCCGGCCAGGCGGGTCAGGCAGGCATCGTCGGTCACCTTGAAGCCCATGAAATCCATGCCCGGCTGGTCGGCCTCACGCAGCACCACGGAAAATTTGTCCACCTCGCTCCAGGCCTTCAGATAGACGCGGCCCTGCTCGTCGCGGTCCATCTCGATCAGGCCGAGCAGGTCGCGGTAATGCGTTAGCGCAGCCTCCAGGTTCAACACGCGAAGCTGGACGTGGCCCGGGCGCATAACTCCTTTTTTCATCACGACACCTCTTAATGTTTCTTGTTGTCAGGGATTGCTTCGCACTTGGCGAAGGCATTCGATGTACAGATCAGCGCGTGGATACAGTTGACAGGCCAAGGCCAGGCCCTGCTTCGCGGCCTCCGGTGGAACCTGACTGCAGCTCATCCTGCCGCACTGGTAGTCGCCGCTGAGCACGCGCACCTTGCACAACCCACAGCCACCACCACGGCAACCGACCGGCACGCAACGCTTGCCCTGCTCCTCCATGGCCCGCAGGACCGACTGCTCCGGCAGGCAACGGAACACCTGGCCGCTAATCCGCTCACGCACCTCATAACTGCTGTCCATGGTTCACCTCAGATGCCCTTAAACATGACGGAAGCATCCCCCCAACAGCTCTGGGGTGATGCCTGCGCAACCCCGAAAATGAGTCTCAGGGGACCTCGTGTACGTCGCTTCTCCGCATGTCGATTTCTCTTCTTAACCAGACATAAAGATCAACCGAGGTCTCCCCCTGCCACCGGAAGAGTTACACCGGTGATGTAGGCAGCGTCGTCGGAGGCCAGGAACAGAATCGCCCCGGCCTGTTCGTCGATGTTGCCGTAGCGTTTCATCAGGCTGCTGTCGAGGGTCTGGTCGACGATCTGCTGGTACCAGACCTTCTCCTGCTCGCTCGGCTCGGCGCTGTTGCGCGGAATCCGCCGTGGAGGCGCCTCGGTGCCACCCGGCGCGGTGGCGTTGACCCGGATACCGCGCTCGGCGGTTTCAAAGGCCAGGCAGGCGGTCAGGGCGTTAACGCCACCCTTTGCCGCGCCGTAGGGCACGCGATTGACCCCGCGCGTGGCGACGGAGGAAACGTTGACGATGGCTCCACTGCCCTGCTCGAGCATTGGCGGCAGCGCGGCGTGGCAGCACCACAGGGTGGGGAACAGCGAACGACGCACTTCGGCCTCGATCTCGTGTTCCTGGTAATGCTCGAATGGCTTAGCCCAAATGGTGCCGCCAACGTTGTTGATCAGAATGTCCAGACGACCGAAGCGCTCGAGCGCCGCCGCCATCACCCGTTGGCAATCGGCGAACTGCTCAAGGTCGGCGGTCAGGGTCAGCACCTCAGCGACTCCGACCAGTTCGTCGGCCAGCTCATGTATTAGCTCGGAACGGTCGACCAGCAGCAGCCGACCTCCTTCGGCCGCCATCCGTTCGGCCACGCGGCGACCGATGCCCTGGGCAGCGCCGGTGATAACGGCAGTCTTGTCCTGGAAACGTTTGTTCATGAACCACCTCGGTTGTGTAGCCCAGATGCAATTTTGGGAAAGTTCGCAGGAAACATGGGCTCTACTGCACGAATAAAACAGGCCCGCTCACCAAGTAAGCGGACCAAAGGAGCCTCTAGGCGCTGGCGGCGAACTTCTCATAATAGAAATTGGCCGGCTGGATGCCCTGTGCGCGAATGTACTGACTGACCGCCTCGACCATTGGTGGCGGACCGCAAAGGTAGACATCTACCTCACCGCCGTTGAGGTGTTTGGGCTCGATGTACTGGGTCACATAGCCCTTTTGCGGATAGGCGCTGTCCGGGCTGGCGACGCAGGCGCTGTAGCTGAAGTTGGGAATGCGCGCGGCGAATGCCTCTAGCTTGTCCATTTCGACCAGGTCGTGGTCATGGGTGACGCCGTAGATCAGATGGAGCGGGTGCTCGCTGCCCTGCTCGGCGATCTTCTCCAGCATCGCGGTGAACGGCGCTAGGCCGGTACCACCCGCCAGCAACAGCAGCGGCCGCTTGATCTCGCGCAGATAGAACGCGCCCAGCGGTCCAGCCAGACTGACGCTATCGCCGACCTTGGCGAGGCTGGTCAGGAAGCTGCTCATCAGCCCGCCCGGCACGTTGCGGATCAGGAAGCCGACCTCGCCATCCTTTTGCAGCGAGCTGAAGGAATAGGCGCGGGTCTGGTCGCTGCCCGGCACTTGCAGATTGACGTACTGGCCCGGCAGAAACGCCAACTGGTTCAGCGATGCGCTTTTGATAGACAGCGCGATGGTGCTCTCGGACAGCTGACGCACGTTGCTGATCGCTGCCTGATAGCTGGCCTGCTGGGTCTTACAGACGTCCGATGCGGCCGGAACGCGAATCACGCAGTCGCTTTCGGCGCGCATCTGGCAGGTCAGCACGTAGCCCTGCTCGGCTTCGGCTTCGCTCAACGCATCCTCGATGTATTCCTCGCCGAGGTCGTAGCGGCCGCTCTCGGCGAAGCATTTGCAGGCGCCGCATGCACCGTCTCGGCAGTCCATGGGTAAATTGATGCCTTGGCGGTAGGCAGCATCAGCAATAGTCTCGCCAGCATTAGCATCGATGAAACGAGTGACGCCGTCTTCGAAGTTCAGTGCAACCTTGTGTGTCATGGCGGCACCTCAGACGTGGTATACATCGATGAACTGGCGGACGTAGTCGTTCTTCAGAACGACCTTCTTGGCCTTAATCAGCGGGCTCTCGCCGCATGTGTCGAGGGTGCAGAAGTTGGTGCCAAAGAAGTGGTCCACCGTCTTGTACCGGTAATTCAAGGTGTACCAGTTGTAGCGCAGCTTACAGAAGCCGTCGGACTGCTCGAGCAACTCCAGATTGCTGATGTTGTGGCTGGTTCGGGTGTCCGGAATGGTGGCACTGGAGCGCTCGGTCTTGATGCGGAACACCCGATCCTCTAGGCCACCGCGATTGCCGTACCAAATCAGCGAGATCTGGCTCTGC